>JAEEGJ010003544.1_pt1 | contig 59027 bp, 51 predicted proteins | sample 8958761 | NCBI WGS metagenome assembly JAEEGJ01 (sample SAMN16246546, study PRJNA631951) | gut metagenome | biome: gut microbiome; feature: rumen; material: RS-attached | host: Bos | place: Iran: Karaj | collected 2018-10 | reverse complement strand
TTGCAGAAATGCTTCAGGCAAAGCCTCGCCTTGAACCAGAAAAGATTGACCTTAACCACATTGACTACGAAGCTGATGTTCTTGTAATTGGTGGTGGAGGGGCTGGAACTTCTGCTGCAATCATGGCTAGCGAAGCCGGTGCAAAAGTACTCCTCGTAACAAAGCTCCGTGTTGGTGACGCTAACACAATGATGGCTGAAGGTGGTATTCAGGCTGCAGATAAGCCAAACGACTCACCTGCTCAGCACTATCTTGACGCTTTTGGTGGCGGTCACTTTGACGGAAAACCAGAACTCGTATATACACTTGTAAACAAGGCTCCATCTGTAATCAAATGGCTCAACGACCTTGGTGTAGAGTTTGACAAAATGCCTGACGGAACAATGGTAACAACACACGGTGGTGGAACAAGCCGCAAGCGTATGCATGCATGTAAGGACTATTCTGGTGCCGAAATTATGCGTACACTCCGCGACGAAACCTTTAACCGCGCAGACCGCATTACAGTTGTAGACTTTACAGCTGCTATTGAAATTATTAAGAACGACAAGGGCGAAGCTTGTGGTGCAGTATTGCTTAATATTGAAACTGGTGAAATCCGCATTGCTAAGGCAAAGGTTGTAATTATTGCAACTGGTGGTGCCGGACGTATGCACTATCAGGGCTTCCCTACTTCTAACCACTATGGTGCAACAGCCGATGGTCTTGTAATGGCTTACCGTGCCGGTGCAAAACTTCTTTACCAGGATTCTTTGCAGTATCACCCTACAGGTGCTGCTTACCCGACACAGATTCTTGGAAAGCTCGTAACAGAAAAGGTTCGCTCACTTGGAGCAAAGCTTATAAACAAAGACGGTGAAGTTTATATTCACCCTCTTGAAACACGCGACGTAAACGCTTCTGGTATTATCCGCGAAGTTCGTGAAGGTCGTGGTGTAAAGAACGATGTACAGGATGCTGTATGGCTCGATACTCCAATGATCGAAATGATTCACGGAGAAGGAACTATCCTTAAGTCAATTCCTGCTATGTACAACATGTTCATCAAGTACGGAATCGATATCCGTAAGGAACCAATTCTTGTTTACCCTACATTGCACTATCAGAACGGTGGTGTTGAAATTGACAAAACATGTCATACAAACGTTGCTAACCTGCTCGTAGCCGGAGAAGCATCTGGTGGTGTTCACGGAACTAACCGCTTGATGGGTAACTCTTTGCTCGACGTTGTAGTATTCGGACGCGAAGCTGGAATTGAAGCCGGTAAGATGTACAAGAATATCAAGCTCAGCGATAAGCTCAGCCTGCAGCATGTAAAGGACTTTGAAAAGGAAAGAGCCGCTGCCAAGATCGAAGGCGATGCAGTTTCTCCAAAGGTTCTGCCACGCTACACTCATGGAAATCCTGAATTTGAAAAGGAAATACCTGGAGCTACACTTTAATCACACGTCATTGCGAGCGCAGCGAAGCAATCCATAATTGTAGATTGCCACGTCGCTACGCTCCTCGCAATGACATTGTAATTCCCCGATCAAATCGGGGAATCTTTTTTTAAATCACTCCACAAGGAATCAAAACTGCAAGCAGTACTGCAACTGCAGCCCATTCAATAATCAAAAACTTTTTGCGGGCGCCTGGCTCCATATCAGGAACATAATTACTAGCCAGGAAGAACGGTACATAAGTTGTAATAAATACCGGCACAACACCCCACCACTTATAAACCCATATAAATGAATGATTAGAAGTTCCTGCAAGGAAAGATTCAAACAAGGCAAAAAGCAACGCCATTTCCAAAGCAACAACTAGCTTACAGCTCACACCTTTACGTCCATTCTTTGCAAAATATCGTTTTGTACGATCCTGCGGCATCATCTTAAAAGAAATTATTCCTGCCAGTGAGAACATCATCGAAAGTTCCCAACAAACACCAATAAGCAGAATAAAAGTTGTAGATTCATTGCTTACAGACCAGAGCGGATACCCGAACACATGCCCAATAATTGCATTACAGATTTCATAAAGCCAGTGAACTCCATAAAGTGCAAGGCCTGCAAAAACTGCTTCGTAATTCTTTTTGTGGATTTCTGTCCAGTAAACGTAGAAAACTACGGCAAGAATAAAAATAAAAGTCCAGTTGAAATTTTCTGTACTTCTTACAGCAATGCTGCGAACAAGCTCCTTTGAAAGTTCAGAGCCGTCTCCCCAGAATTTAAACATTTTTTATACCTCTTTTTTTTATAATTTTTCTTTCATATCTTTAAGAAGCTTTTTACGTGCATACATTTTTTTATCTGCACGTTCAAAAACTGTCTGAAAGGTATCACCTTTTTCTTTTGAATAAATATCAAGGCCTGTAGAAATTACTAAATCATCTTTTATTATATTTTCATACATCATCTTATCAAAATCATTCAAAAGTGTTTCTCTGTTTTTAAAATCTTCACCGTGAAGCAGAACAACAAATTCATCGCCGCCAATTCTATAAACAGGACTGTGCTTAAATACATTACAAATCAGTTTGGAAGCCTGCTTAATATAATTATCACCAGATTCGTGACCCTGATTATCATTTACATCTTTTAGGCTGTTCAAATCGCAGACAATAATTCCTAATTCATCAACAAGCCCAGCAGATAAAGACTGCTGCATTTCTTCCTGAGCTTCTGTAAAAGCACGCTTATTTTTAATACCTGTAAGGGCATCTGTATAAGCAAGCTTTCTTGTTGAACCAAGCTCTTTTTTCTGTTCTTTTTCTCTTGAAATATGCTCTTCAAGCTGGCGGCGATAATCTTCCTTTTCGGCTTCAAGAACAAACGTATGAATAAGACAGATTCCCAAAAGATAACCCATTGAATACAAAGGCAACAGCGGATAAAAATACTGGCCAACAACAAAGACTGTCATTACAATTCCAAATCCACTTATTGTTCTGCGGCGAACTTTTTCTTTTCCTTTATATCTTAATGCGTAAACAAAAACATAAACCGCTGTTATTATGAACATGAAAATCTGCATGCCAAGCGCTATATATCTTGCTATGCAGGCATGATAAGTTCCATCGGAGTCAAAATAATATTTAACCGGATAAAAGAAATTAACAATAAGCGAAAGGCCGTCTAGAATAAGATAAGACCAGCCGAACACAGAAAGAATCTTTATAAAAACATTGCTTTCATTCAAATATTCAATTACATATTTTGTCCAGAAGAATACAGCAAGAGTCATTGCTGCAAAATAAAAGAAGGTGTCAAGGTAAACAAGTTTTACAAGTTTTGCTTCATACAAAAGGCCCCACATTGCATCCATAATGTAATTTAGCATTACACTATGCAAAAACAATCTGTATGATTTATTCAAATATTGTGAGGGATTTTTATCATTTTTCTTTAGTACATCAAAATTGATTATTACATGTACAAGCAAAGCGAGTATAGCAATACTTGAATACGCCACCAAAATCTCCTGCATCTTTAATAATATTAAAAATCTTAATAAATATTAAAGAAATCTATTGAATTTTTCGCATATTTTATCTAAAATCTATTATATGATAGAATTAACCTTATCGCAACTGTTAAGAGAAAAAACTAAAAATAATCCCGAACACGAATTTATGGTTTATGCAGACCGTGATCTGCGCTTTACTTATGCTCAGTTTGACAAGCGCGTAGATGATCTAGCGTGCGGTCTTTATGCTATTGGTATACGCAAGGGCGACAATGTTGGAATCTGGGCTACAAATGTTCCTGACTGGCTTACTTATATGTTTGCGTGTGCTCGTCTTGGTGCTGTTGCTGTTACTGTTAATACTTCTTATAAATCACACGAGCTTGAATATCTTGTAAAACAGGCAGATTTGACTACCCTTTGTCTTTGCGACGGTATTAAAGATTCAAATTATGTTGCAATGATTAAAGAGCTTGTTCCTGAAATTGATGAATATGAACGCGGATGTCTTAAGTCCAAGCGTTTCCCATGCCTGCGCAATGTAGTATTTATGGGACCAGAAAAATTCCGCGGTCTTTACTCTACTCCTGAACTTCTTTTGCTTGGTCAGCATATTGATATTCAGATTATTCATGATATTGAAGCACAGGTAAGCCAGCATGATGTTGTAAACATGCAGTATACATCTGGTACAACAGGTTTCCCAAAAGGCGTAATGCTTTCTAGCCACAATATCATCAACGACGGATGGATTATTGGTGAACGAATGCGCTATACAGAAAATGACCGACTTTGCCTTCTTGTTCCGCTTTTCCATTGTTTTGGTATTGTACTTGGAGTTATGGCAATTCTTACACATGGTGCAACACACGTCTTACTCGAAAGCTTTGATCCTCTTGTAGCACTCGCTTCTATTCAGAAAGAAAAATGTACTTCGCTTTACGGTGTTCCTACAATGTTCATTGCAGAGCTTAATCATCCAATGTTCAGTATGTTTGATTTAACTTCTCTGCGTACTGGAATTATGGCTGGTTCCGGCGTTCCTGTTGAACTTATGAAAACTGTAATCGAAAAAATGCATATGCCTGAAATTACTTCTGTATATGGCCTCACAGAATCAAGCCCAGGTATGACACAGAGCCACTGGGATGATTCTGTAGAAGTAAAAGCAACAACTGTAGGCGACGCTTTTGAAGGCATAGATGTAAAGGTACTTGATCCAGAAACCGGTAAGGAATGTCCTGTTGGTGTACAGGGTGAAATGTGCTGTAAAGGCTGGAACGTTATGAAGGGCTACTACAAGATGCCTGAGGCTACTGCAGAAACAATCGACAAAAACGGCTACCTTCATTCCGGAGACCTTGGTGTAAAAGACGAAAACGGTAACTACCGTATCACAGGCCGCATTAAAGATATGATTATTCGTGGTGGTGAAAACATCTACCCTAAAGAAATAGAAGAATTCCTGGCTCAGATGCCTGAAATTAAAGATATTCAGGTTGCAGCAGTTAAGTCTGAACGCTATGGTGAAATTACAGGAGCCTTTATCATTCTTCACGAAGGGAAAACTCTTACAGAACAGGACGTAATCGAGTTCTGCCGAGACAAGCTTTCTAAGTTCAAGTGGCCGCAGCTCGTAATGTTTATGGACGAGTTCCCAATGACTGGTTCCGGCAAGATTCAGAAGTTCAAATTAACAGAAATTGGAACAAAATACAGACGTGAAGTCTTGAAGGTTGAGGATTAAAAAAAACTACCTTTCTGAAAAATTCTATGGTATAATAGATATACTATGGAACGCTGCTTACTCGCATTAAGTGGTACAGGCGTCAAAGAAGATGACTTTGAGGTTTGTTACCAGAAACTATCATCTCAGAATTCCTCGCCAAAAATCATAATCTTTTTTTCTGATTATGAAGATTTATGGTATTACGCAAAGCAGCTTAAAGAACAGTTCCCGGAAGCAACTTCAATAGGATGCTCAACATGTATTAATTTTTCGACAGAAGGCTACAGTGAAAAAGGCCTTTCTGCTATGGCTATATACAGCGGGGTTGAATGTTCATCAAATCTTATTTATGAAGTTTCGCGCCATCCAAAGAATTACAGCCAGCATATCCGTGAAGCATTAAAATCACTTACATCTACAGACAATACCTGCTGTCTTGAATTTACAACATCGGGCTTCCGCTGCGAAGAGCTTGTTCTTGATACATTTGAAGAAATCCTGGAGGGAACAGGAATCAAAGTTGCAGGTTCAACAGCCGGCAGCAATATAGACGAAAAAACTTCTGCTGTTGCCTTGAACGGTGATATTTATGTAGAAACATGTGCATTTATTTTTATTCATAATCTTCAGGGAAAAGTTCAGTTATATCGCGAGAATCTTTTCCGCCCTACTTCGCACCAGCTTCGTATTACAGATGTTGATTGTGAACAGCAGCGTGTTTATGAATTTGATAATAAGCCTGCCGCCCAGGTTTTATGTCATCTGCTTAATGTAAAAAAAGAAGATCTTTTACAGACTCTTAAAATAAATCCAATAGGCCGAATCGAAGGTGAAAACATTCTTATTTCAGAAGCAAAAGAAATCAAACCTGATGATTCTATTGTTTATTATACACGCCTTTATAATATGACTCGTGTAATGCTTCTGGAAATTGATCATTTCGACAGCGTATGGGACGAAACACAAAAGCATATGAAAAAGCTGCTTCCAAATCCTTCTTTTTCTATTGCAGTTCATTGCCTTTCGCGCACTACACTTTTACAAAAAGAAAATCGGTTTATTGATTTTACAGAAAGACTTACAACAACTCTTGGAAAATATATTGGAGTCTCGGGCTACGGTGAACAGATTATGTATAACAACCTGAATCAATCGCTAGTTCTTATTTGCTTTGAATAATCAATCACGGAGAATCCTGAATGTTCAGATATAACAATGGTATCTTAATTACTAATGACAACTGTATTGGCTGTAATTATTGTTTTTCACAATGTTCAATAATGGGTGCCAATATTTCTTCTACAAGAAACGGTAAAAAATTTACTGCAATCGATTCAGACAAATGTAATCACTGTGGAAAATGTATTGCTCTTTGTATTCACAATGCCCGTGAGTATCTTGATGATATTGATCAGTTTTTTGAAGACCTTAAAAACGGTGAAAAAATTTCGCTTGTTGTTGATCCAAGTTTTTATTATACCTTTGGTGACCGTGCAGATAAAATCACAGGATATTTAAAAACTCTGGGAATTGATAAGATTTACGACAGCAGCTTTGGTTCTGAAATTTCTGTATGGGCAACTGTAAAATATCTTAAAGATAATTATGACAAACCTGCAAAAGAAAAAGCATTTGTTGTAAATAACTGTCCGGCATTCATTAACGTTGTTGAAATGAAATATCCTCAGCTTATTGATAAGGTTATACCTGTACAGTCCGGCCCGCTTTGTACTGCAATTTATGCTCATAAATATCTTAACGATACAAATAAAATTGCTTACCTTGGACCTTGTATTGCAAAGAAAGATGAAATCAATTCTAAAAATACAAACGAGAATATTAATTATAACCTTACCTTCCATCATTTATGGAATAAAATTAAAGATAAAGATTTTTCAAATGTTGAACCTTATCTTTCAGATATTAAACCAATTGGATTCGGACGATTTGTAATTCGAACTGGTTTTTATAAAACAATGATTTCACGCTTTTTCTCTGTAAAAGATATAAGTATGGTTCACAGCGGTGCAGGAGACCCAACCTTCAAACGTATTTTAATGTATACAAATAATGAGTATGATAATCTTCAGCCACTACTTGCCGAAGTTTATGCCTGTACAAAAGGATGTTTCGAAGGACCAGGTACAGAAACAAGCTGCTATAAAGAAGGAGAAAATTTTTCCCGCTTCTTAGCGGAGTTCAAAGAATATTTTGACGGCTTTGGTGATGCTACAACAAATTACATTGAATCAACAAATCATCTTTTTGAATGTTTTAAAGCTTTTGATTTTAATGATTTCAAACGTGAGTTTACCGAAAGATATATTCAGCCTTATCATATTTCTGATTCTGTCTATGATGATATTTTTAATTCAATGCTTAAAACAAATGAAGAAAAACGTCATATTGACTGCGGAATGTGTGGCTTTAAAACCTGTAAAAACATGGCTACTGCAATTGCCTATTCTTATACTAAAAAAGAAAACTGTATTCATTATATGAATGATGAAATGAGGCACAGACTTTATACAGATGCGGTTGCTAACTGTCCAAACCGTGAAGCCTTTATAGAAAAAGTTACTCAGGTAATTGAACAGAATCCAGATAAGCAATACAGGCTTTACTGTGGTGATATTAATAAATATAAAGTTATCAACGAGCTTTATGGAAGTGATATTGGTGACGCAGTATTAAGAACAATAAGTGCAAAACTAAAGGAAGTGCTTGGAGAAAATGCCTGGTATGCACGAATTACCAGCGGACAGTTTGCCTTTTTTATTGAAGAAACAATCGAAAATGTTCAGAAAATCATGAACTTAAAATCTTTTGATTGTACAGGACTAGGCATTAACTACCCTATTACAATGCGCTTTGGCTTTTATAGCATGCAGGAAAATTCAGATGAAGATGACCACAATGTAATGAATATGATCAACTGTGCAATTCTTGCAATGGATCTGCGTGTAACTCAACAGGAAAACACTTATAGTGCCTTTACACAAAGCCTGAAACAAAAGCAACACGACGAAGCAAAACTTTCTACTCTTATGAAATTGGCTCTGGATAATAATGAATTTGTACTCTGGTTCCAGCCGCAGTTCTCTACTTCTTCAAATAAGCTTGTTGGAGCCGAAGCATTATGCCGCTGGATAAACAAAGAAGGTCAAATTATTTCTCCTTCAATTTTTATTCCTGTAACTGAGAAAAATGGTTTTATACGATATCTTGATAAGGAAATCTGGCGTAAAGCATTCAGCATGCTCCGCCGCTGGATTGATGAAGGTTATGATCCTGTTCCAATTTCTATAAACATTTCGCGCGTTAGTCTTGAATCAGAAGGAATTTATTACACAATCAAATATCTTAAAGATGAATATAAAATTCCTCCTGAGCTTGTACACTTTGAAATTACAGAAAGTGCTTACATCGGAGACGAAGGAAATTTCTTGCAGCGAATTAATCAGATTCGCAGTCTTGGCTTTAAGATTGCAATGGATGATTTTGGAAGCGGCTATTCTTCGCTCAATTCGCTTAAGGATATTCCAATTGATATCATCAAGCTTGATATGGGCTTTTTGACTAACAATGCTTTTTCTATTGAAAGTTTGAATTCACCTGAATCTAATCGTGGTGGTACAATTATCAGTTCTGTTATTCACATGGCTCAAAAGCTTAAGTATATAACTGTTGCCGAAGGTGTTGAAATACCTGAGCAGGTACAATTCCTTAAAAGCATTGGCTGCGATATTATTCAAGGCTTCCTTTTTGCAAAACCAATGCCGGAAGATGCCTTTATCCAGATTCTGAAAGAAAAAGATAAACAATTCGAAATAAAATCTGAACAGATGATGCAGAAAGGTCAGTTTGATATTGCCCGCTTTATAAATCCTACAACTCAGGAATCTTATATATTTGATAATTTTGTTGGACCAGCTCTCATTGTAGAATATAATCCCGAAAAGACCCGTACAACAATTCTGCGTACAAACTTAAAGGCAAAAGAACTTTTTGGTGTAGCAGACAGGCCTTTTGATGTTATTAATAATCTATTCTCGCGCTTTACACAATCTGTAAACGGAAAGGCGCTCAAAAAAGCCTTTGAAGAAGCAGGTCAGACAAAAGATGAAGTCAAATGTGAAGTGCGTATTCACAATCTGACAAATCATGATGTAAAACACATAAGAGCACATCTGTGGCAGATTAACACAAATATGCGGACCTTTGTTGTTTATATTCTGTTTGAAGATATTTCGGAGTTTAAATTACTTGAAGAAAGTTTGAATAAGTAATGTGGATTGCCACGTCATTAACAGTGAAGCGTGGTAATCCAGAAATTATGCTGGAGTGTATATAACTGCCAGAATCTTTGCAGGTTTTTCACCATGACTATGTACGTGATGTGCTACAATTGATTCGTAGTAGATTGAATCACCCTGTTTAAGTTCATATTTATCTTTACCGTAGATAATTTCTACTTCGCCTTCGAGAACGTAAATAAACTCTTCGCCTTCGTGGGTTGAAGTTTTAATTTCTTCCTCTGAACTTGGGAAAATATCAATGATAAAAGGATCCATGTGGCGGCCGGCTTTGTTCTGGGCAAGAGTATAAAAGTCCAGGTCAGAGTTTACGGCATTTCCGCGGTCGCTGAAGCGGGTTACTTCTTTTTTATCCTGGGCACGGGTTACTACAGGTCCAAGGTTTTCGTCATCGTCCATGAAGGTTCCAAGACGAACACCAAGTACACGTGCAATTTTAATAAGCGGAGTCAGGTTTGGAACAAGACTTCCGTCTTCAATGCTTGAAATCTGTTCAACGCTAAGATTTGTGCGTTCACTAACGTCTTCTATACTGAGCTTGCGGTTTTCGCGAACCAGCTTTACCTTTGCACCAATTTTATTTTTTTCACTCATAGTTTTATCCTTTTATTTCATAATCTTTATTAAAAGCCGCTTCTATAGTTGCAATATTAATAGGGTTGAACTTTTTGTTGCGGGCAGAAATTGCTTCGTCCAAGGCATATTCAAACGGCTTAGGTCCGCTTATCATACCTGGAATTACTTTTGCAAGACATCCAAGAACTACCATGTTTGCACCACGAGGATTGTTTGTCTCTTCTGCCATTTCGTTACAAGGAAGTGCCAGCGTACGGATATCCTTGCGGCTTGGTTCAATGTCAATAAGGCTTGAATTGTAAATTAAAAGTCCACCCGGCTTGAGCCATTCTTCAAACTTTGTCATTGATGGTTTGTTCAAGGCTACTACAACATCCGGCTTTTCAATTACAGGAGAAGCAACTTCTTCATCGCTTACAATTACAGAACAGTTGGCAGTTCCTCCGCGCATTTCGGCACCGTAGGAAGGAATATGTGAAACAAATTTATCTTCGCTCATGCCGGCAAGTGTAAGGATTTTTCCTGCCAGGATTACGCCCTGTCCGCCAAAACCTGCAAAAATTATTTCTGTTGTCATTTTGAACCTCCCGGTACTACTACGCCTGCTGTTGGTTTTGCAGCCTCCGGAACTACTCCACCAGGAACATCACGGAAAACACCAAGTGGATAATATGGTTCCATCTGGTCTTTTACCCAGTCTGCGGCAACTGTTGGAGCTACACCCCAGTTTGTAGGACACATGCTCAAAACTTCTACAAAGCTGTAGCCCTTGCCTTCCTTCTGGTAGGTCAAAGCCTTTTTAATAGCAGCCTTAGTCTGATTAATATGCTTTACATCATAAACTGCACAGCGCTCAATATATTTTGGTTCTACAAGAGTGTTCAAAAGCTCGCAGGCACGGATTGGATAACCAACATCATTAGCATCACGGCCATAAGGTGTAGTTTTTGTTACCTGACCTACAAGAGAAGTTGGAGCCATCTGACCGCCTGTCATTCCATAGATTGCGTTATTGATAAAGATAACAGTGATATTTTCTCCACGGTTTGCAGCATGAACAGTTTCTGCAGTACCGATTGCAAGAAGGTCACCGTCACCCTGGTAGCTTATAACAAGCTTGTCGGGGTGAACGCGCTTCATACCGGTTGCAACTGCAGGAGCACGACCATGAGCGGCTTCGCAGGAATCTACGTTGATATAGTTGTAGGCATATACGGCACAACCAACAGGAGCAACTAAAAGTACGTCGCTCTGAATATTCATTTCATCAATTACCTGGGCAATGAGCTTATGAACAATTCCGTGTCCGCAGCCGCCGCAGTAATGAGTTTTTACATCTTTCATTGATTTAGGGAATTCGTATTTCTTAGACATAGCTTTTTACCTTCTCAATAATTGCATCAACTTTAGGAATAATTCCACCAGGCTCGCCGTAGAATTCCACATCACTTACCTTGTGACCACTGTAAAGCTTAACATCCTGAACCATCTGTCCCATAGACATTTCTACAGTAAGGATTTTTTTAGCCTTAGTGCAAGCTGCTTCAAGCTCCTTCTGTGGGAACGGCCAGAGTGTAATTGGTCTGAAAAGTCCTGCCTTAATACCCTGCTCACGTAACATCTTTACAGCCTTTTTACAAACGCGGGCTGCAGTTCCATAACCGGTAAGAACTATATCTGCATCGTCGCACATAAAAGTTTCGCTCATTGTTTCGTTAGCCTGAATGCGGTCATAAATTTCAAAGAGTTCTTTTGTGTGCTTGTTTAAATCGTAATCATCGCCGTTCAAACGAAGCGACAAGGCAATGTTGTTTTCGCGGTCCGGAGTGCGTCCTGTAAGTGCCCATGGCTTTGCGGGAAATTCCTTTACATATTCAGGAAGAACACATGGCTCACTCATCTGTCCAAGGTAACCGTCTCCCAAAATCATACATACAACACGGTATTTATCTGCAATTTCAAAGGCTTTTACGGTACAGTCTGCCATTTCCTGAACAGTACCTGGAGCGATTACTACAACATGATAGTCACCGTTACCGCCGCCTCTGGTTGCCTGAAAGTAGTCTCCCTGAGCACCACTAATGTTTCCAAGTCCTGGTCCTCCACGCATCATATTTACAATAACTGCAGGAAGCTGGGCACCTGAAAGATAAGAGATGCCTTCCTGCTTCAAGGAGATTCCAGGAGAAGATGAAGAAGTCATAGCACGGGCACCTGCAGCGCTGGCTCCCATTACCATATTAATAGCGGCAAGTTCACTTTCTGCCTGTAAAAAGCAGCCTTTTTCTTCGGGAAGACGCTTTGCCATATAGGCCGGAATTTCATTTTGTGGAGTGATTGGATAAGCAAAATAAAAACGACAGCCGGCTCTGATTGCAGCCTCTCCAATAGCTTCGTTTCCTTTCATTAAAACCTTATTACTCATAACTACTCTGCCTCAATTTCGATAACGCAATCCGGGCACATAGTTGCACAGAAAGCACAGGCAATACAGCTTGCCTCGTCAATACAAACAGGATAGTGAACACCCTGACCATTAGTTTCTTTTGACATTTCAAGAATTTTTTTAGGACAGACACGGATACAAAGTGCACAGCCTTTACATCTCTCCGAGTTGATTAAAGGTTTTCCTTTAGCCATAAAATCTCCAAAAATAATTAGTGATTAATAATAATATAAACTAAAATAGAAATTAAAACAATAGGAAAACTTTAATATTATTAAATATTTTAAATATTATTAAATTTTTCGTCATTGCGAGCGAAGCGTGGCAATCCATTTTTTTAGATTGCCACGTCGTTACACTCCTCGCAATGACGTTGAATATTAGCACCCAAACCACTGTGCCGCAGTCTGATCTGCAAGCTGGAGCAGCACTACAAGAGGGTTCTCAAGAAAATTTGAATAGTTATAGCCTTCGCTTTCGCTCAGGTCAGAAAAGCCCATGTGGCGGCTTACGGCTTCCATTACCATGCGGTTGTCTATCATAGATGGCATAATTTTGAGCATCATAAGGACTGATTCATTGCCATGGCCAAGGTTTCGGTTTTCGGATTTTGTTTTATAAAAGGGCTGTTTTACCCAGTTGCCTGAAATATCCTTGGTATTGCGGTATTCTACGCCATAAAAGCCTGTTTTGCAAAAGTCGTGAACCAGGGCACTAACAAAAATGTCTTTTGCAGTGATTTTGTATTTGTCTGCCCCGGGACTGGTAAAAAAGTTTTCGAGCACAGGTTTTGCAAACTCAAGGGCCTGTTTAATTACCATGATTGTATGAAGGCTAAGTCCACCCTTAAAGTTTCCGTGGAACTTAGTACTTGCAGGGGCTGTCCAAAAGTCTGTTTTATCAAGCCAGTCTTTAAGAGCTGCAGTTTCCATAGGGTCCTTAATTATATAATCAATCATGTTTATTATTGCAGGTTTTACATTATCTATATTATTAGTACCGTCTGCATGTAAGGGGGAATATTCCTTATAAATATCAAGCATTTCAAAAACATCGGTAAATAATTCGTTTTTTTCTTCGTCTGTCATTAGTTTTTCCTTGTTAAAATTGTTATCTCTACACGCCGGTTTCTTGCCCTGCCTTCGGGTGTCTCGTTGTCTGCAACAGGCTTTGTACCACCACTTCCTTTGGTTATAAAGTTACCTGTATTTACTCCCCGTTTAGCCATTTCGGCAACAATGGTGTGGGCTCGGTCCAAAGAAAGCTGCATTTCGTCAGACTGATCGCCTACACGGGCTGTATGACCTTCTATAAGAATCTGATTTTTCGGAACTTTTTTCAAGAGGTCTGCAATCTGATTCAAGCGATTTTTTTCATCCGGAAGCAGTTCTGCACTGTTTGCAACAAACTGAAGGTCGCGGATAACAAGCATATAGCCAAGGTCAGTTTTTTCGTATTCAACATCGCTGTCTGCAATAAGGCGATTGATTGCCGGTAAAATCACATCTTCATCTACGCTGCCAGGATAATCTGTAAATAGCGAAATTGTTCCCTTATAGTCTATTTTACTGCCGTCTTTATATACAAAAGTTTCATCTACAGTGTCACGTATTAACAAGGCAGCACCAGTTACCATATCTACATAAAGAGTAGCATCATGTTTACCGCTTGCAGACTTTAAGTTTGGATCTCCGTCAAAATCTTCGTAGCTTGAACCAATGCCATAACCATATCTTGTAGCCCAGACAGCCTTTATTACATAAACAGGGTTTTCATTAAAGTCTCTTGTACCTGTTAAAGTGTATTGAATATAAATAGGCATGCGGGTAATAAGTCCCTGACCGGTTGGATCTACAGCCCTTATTGCTTTTGCTTCCCAGGAGTCCCCGATTGAAATTTCTTTTTTAGGAAAAGACGGAAAACCCCTGAAAGAAGGATAGCCGTTATCTTCAAGCATAGTCATGCCACCCTGTTCATCAATCTTAAAAACAGAAGTAATTGCATCATGAATGCCAGAATCTATAGCCTGAGCCAAATGCACAGTATCCTGCTCCACATAAAAAAGCCCGTCATAAACCCTGTCCCCATCAGCATAAGAAGGCGTAATAAATGATTTAACCTCCCGACTAGTTAAACCAACATACTTTCCGTTATCATATCGTCGTAAATCTGTACGCTCAGTGAGGATATAGTTGTCGTTCCCGCTATAAGAAATAGTAACAGGCTGGGCAAAAGTAAGTGTAAAAATGAAGAAGTAAAAAAATGTGAAAAGGATAATTTTTTTCATAATAAAGTTAATTGTGCCAGGGATTTTGTGGCGGCGCGCAAACTTCATTTTCGTCCTGTTTGCGCGTTGACACAAAATCCCTGGCACTATTAGATTCAATTTTTTATATTCCTAACTCTTCGCCAATCAACACAACTTTAATGCGCCCAGCCGGTTTACAGATTCTTGTCTGAACGAACTGTGCACAAATGGTAGAGGCCGAAAGACAATCTGCGCACTCCCCAATCTTCTTACAAGGAGTATCCAGATCAAAACGCTGGGCATTGGCAGGAGCCGCATAGCCACGAACTCTTTTATAAGCCGCATCCATATCCTGAACAACCTTGTTCATGCCGGCTATAATAATTACATTTTCTGGTCCGTAAATAAGGGCTGCGACACGATTTCCTTTACCATCAATATTAAAAAGCTGACCATCTTCGGTAATAGCATTTGAAGACATGATAAAAGAACCGCAGTTCAGAGCCTTGTGCATAACTTCTTCGCGTTCTTCCGGCGACTTAGCAGCATCTCTGTCTATTAAAGAATAACCTGCAGCAGAAAGCTTTTCCTTGAGCCCCAGCTGGTCCATAGTCATAGTACCACCCCAGGCAACAGAATGATTTTTAGGAATAAGCTCTAGAACTTTTGCTACAGCGTCTTCTTTATTAGACACATAATAGGCTTCAAAGTGCCTTTTATTTAAAGCATCAGCAACTTTTGGTCCTTTTAAATCAAAAAGCTTTTTAACAACTTCGAGCATTTATTTATTTCCTTCTCCTGCAAGCTTAAAGTTATCAAGTTCATTAATCAAACCGGATACATTTTGTTTTGTAGAATTTGTAGAAGCAGTTGTTACTGCTACAGCGTCTGAAATATGCATAGAGAAGTCATTAATCTGATTCATTGTCTCAGAAATAACCCTTGTAATTTCTGAAAGCTGCTGCATTTCTTTAAGAATCTGTTCACCACCAATAAGCATTTCGGCAGAACCATTCTTTACTTCGGTAGTAGAATCACTGATAGCATGCATTGCTTCGAGTACCTGCTGGTTACCGGAATTCTGTTCTTCCATTGCATTTGCAATAACAGATTCCTGCTCTCTAACTCTTTGAGAAAGTTCATAAATGCTCTCAAAAGCAACTTTAACGTGTCCGATATCTGTTGTAATATGCGAAATAGAATCAGAAAGAGAACGCAGGTTTTCATCAATAGACTTAGATTGAGAACTTGACTGTTCTGCAAGCTTACGGATTTCTTCTGCAACTACAGCAAATCCCTTACCGGCCTCACCTGCATGGGCAGACTCAATGGCAGCGTTCATGGCAAGAAGATTTGTACGGCTTGCAATATTCTGAATGATGCTTGATGCCTGCAAAATACCTGCAGACTGCTGTAATACACCTTCTGCTGTATCAACGGCAACCTTAACCTGCTGCTGGCCTTTATCTGCGGCTTCGCTAAGCTGATTTACAACTTCGTTATTTTTTTCGAGAATCTGAGAAACCGAAGCAATATTTGCAACCATTTCTTCTACAGCAGCAGAAGACTGAGTAACACCTGCAGCCTGAGCTTCAATAGAATTATTAAGGGAACGGATATTTCCCATAATCTGTTCGATGGAAGAATTTGATTCCTGTACACCGGCAGACTGATTTTCGATTTCGGCTTTAATACTCTGCAAAGAATCTGTAATGCTGACGATATTATTTTTTGTAATATCCATGTTCGAAACAAGGTCATCAGATTCTGTAGAAGTTCGTTTTGCAGAAGTGTCTACCTTTACCAGAATATTATTTGCCCTGTTTTTAAAGTCATTTACAGCATGAACAATAAGACCAAGTTCACTACGGTTTGTAGCCCACTGATCTTCTACCGTATAATCATTATTACTCAAAGCATCTGTTACATGGGTAATTCTTCTTAAACACTGTTTGATATCATCGGTAAGCAGCATATTTACAAGAACAAAATATGCCAGAGAGTAAATTACAATCGGCAATAATCGGCTGTATACAGATTTAGAACCTTCCTGTAGAGTAAGAGGATTCAAAGTTACAAAAATAAGGAACATACAACCCAAAACGCCAAAAGACATTGTTAATACGTTTCGCTGAATCAAATCAAGAGGAAGTTCTTTTTTATTGAATGGAATATCGCGGAGACGAGGTTCAATTACACGAACCTGAAGTACGTAGAACAAAAGACCAATATCAAAGAGAGCTCCAAGCAGAATCATGTAAATAAATATTGTTGGATTATGTCCCATGAAAGCACGCAGCTCAACATTATTCTTTTTAATGAAAAGAACAATTGCTGTTGCCTGAATAACCTGCAGTGTAATTGGAATTGCAATGTTTCCAAGGGCAGAAATTTTTAAATACTTATTAGTTCTTTTGATAGATTCCGGAGAACCATCATATGCCCTAAGGTATTTTCTTTCCCAGAAAGCCATTGCAAAGGCAATAACAAAAGTTATTACTGTATTAAAATTTATAATTGGATTAGTAAATATAAGTCCAAATTCTTCAAGACTAAAAAGATCTGTTAAAAGTCCAACAGGAGTCAGCAAAAGAAATGGAGATACATAAATAAGAACAATATGCATGTATGCATACCAGGGAAGCCAGATTCCAGGTCTGTTTGCTTTACGGTTGATTTTTGCTTTAGACATAAAAGTCTCCCTATAATGATGAATTAATCTAAGACTGTTTTAAATGATTTTTATTTTTTAAATTCCCCGATACTATATTATAACCTATATAATTTGATATGTGAAGTAAAAAAGCTTTATTAATAGAGAGAAAAATGTGGGAATAACTAAACTTCAATTATTACAATATTTACTTTTCTATCTCGACTCTATAATTTACAGAATTTTTAACAGTCATTGCCTCATCTGCATAAGTAGTTAAAGTAAATGAATACATAGCAGGTGTCAAATTGTCTAATTCAACTGAAGTTGGTTTATCTGCATCATTGTAGTTAAAAGATAATACAGGAATTTCATATTCAGGATAAAATCCATTTGGATTATTATAAGACAATACAACTTTATAATAATTTCCTGTTGGATTAGTCCACTTTAAGTTAATACCTGAAGGTTTTTTTTCTATTTGGGATTCATTAAAGGTGCAGGTATTTGGCAGAGTATAAAACTGTGCACATGCAGTTGATTCCGTTGTAGTATTAGCAGTGAACTTATTATTTACAATTTTTATATCATACTTAGTGCCCGGGGACAAATCATTTATAGTATAATTACAGGAATTTTCGCTGTTTGTCGACTCAATATAATCACTGGCTGTCGAAGCCTTATAAGAAATTTTAAAAGTTGGAAATCTTCCATCAATCTCAAAAGAGTCCCACTGCAATGGTAATTGAGTTGTAGTAGCGTTTACACTTTTAAGATTTGAAACAGGCTTGGCTTTTTCTTTAGCAGTTGTAATTGATTTTTCACAGGACATATTGTCCGGGAATCCTATTTTACCAGAAGCAACTACAATATTATAATCTGTTTGTGGTTGTAAACCATAAAGATCGAATTGTATTAAATTGTTACTATTACTAGCTATGTTATCTCGAATTAGAATATAATTATTACCTTCCTTTTTGTAAATATTGTAATATTGGGCATCTGAAGAAGAATTCCACCACATAGTTACATAATCATTCCTTTGATCAACATCTACAACTGGTGGTGCACTTGTTATCGGATTAGGTTTAGTTTTTGCAAGAGCAACAGCGTAATAATCTTGAGTATCAGGTATTAGCAGTCTTATATCATATTCTGTATTTGGATCAAGTCCGGTTATCTCCCCCTGAGTTTGTGAAAGTAAATCTCCATCTTTCCAGGTACTTTCACTAGTTTTTTTATATTGTAGTTTATTAAAATCTCTTGTTGTTATTACCTTATTCCATGACAGAGAAATTTTTGAATCTGTAGAAAAATAAGAAAAACTATCTGCAAAAGAATTATATTTATATCTTATTGCATATTTATCAGAAATAGGTTCTTTTGAAGTACCGTCTACAAATTGTACATAAAGAGTAGGATGAACACCAAATGAAAGTATGTTAGGCAATTTAACTATATATCTGTTATTATTTACATTAGGTCTGTCGACGTTATAGTTATCTGTTACATACTTTCCATTTGACCAATATTTAGCTTTAATACTAGAAGGGAGTCCAGGTTGATTATCAAAAGCAAAATATAAATATCCAGTATCGTTGTTTTGGATCATATAAGGATTTTTTATTAAAAAGTCTTCAACAGCTTCTCCGGCTAGCGTTGTAAAAGTTATTTCTGTTGGTCTAGATATAAATTTATCTGTATAAGCAGTAATACTTGCAGCAATTTCTGTATCTTGAGGAAGACATGAAATTAAAAGATGTTTTACATCTTTATTAACAATAGCCTCGCCTAATAATTGCGAATCATTTTTTCTTTTCCATTGAAGTTTATAATAATTAAAAGTGGCATTTGGTTTATTCCAATACAAATCGACAGTATTTTTTGTTACTGTATCTTCCCAGCCTTCATAAGTTTCTTTATAATTTTGAAATCCATAAACACCAGTAAAAATTTCTTCATAAACTATATCATCAGGATTACATTTATTTGATTCATCACCGTAATAAGTTTCTAACTTCAATAAATAATGAGAACATGCATCAAGAGGAATGTCTAACTTTCCATTTGTTGTGTAAGTATATTTTATTGGTGTTGAAAAAGACCCTAAATTTCCATCGGAATCATATTTTGCATAAGAATAAAAAAGACCCGTAAAAGGATTTAGATTTATATTGGTAAAGCTAAGAGAAACCCCTGAACAAGAAGATCCGTCGATGTAAGTCAGATTATAATCCGGACCTTTAGGCTTTGAACGAAAGGTTGTAGTAGCACTTTCTTTCTTATCCGTATAAGTCTTATTATAATTATCATATTTATCATCTGTAATATGTTCACAAATTTTGTTTACTACATAAAAGCTGTAATCATGAGCATAATCTACGTTTGCATAAAGAAAACTCTTATTTGTTGCTGAGCTTCTGTCTAAAGACATTTGATACTCTTCACCTTCAAATGTAAAACAAAGTTCAACGTCATACTCTTTTGAAGGTACTTTATCTAAAGTTAGTATAATATTACGACCAACCTCATTAAGTATTGTATTACTTATACTAAGTAACTCCGGGAGTGTATTTTTTTTATAGTAAAAAGTTGTTTCGTTGTAGGCCTTATCATAAAAAAAAACCTTTAACTCATATGCAGTTCCTGTAGAAAGTGACGGTATGGTTACAGTTTCATTTTTATTAGCAGGAGATACACTTTGAGCTTCAGGCCATACATTTTCATTTTCGCTTGTAACATCAGCAAGCTTTCTATAATAAATCTTTACTTCTTTAAAATCAGATGCAGAACAATTATATGCATATTGTAGTGAAGTATCACCTGCGGTAATTTCTCTGTTGCTGATGCTTGCTACAGGAATAGGTGTTGTGTCTAAACTAATATAATAAGTATCAGAATCAACATATAATCCAACATTATCATAGACTCTTAAATTAAATTTATAATCTCCATCTTCATCTGGAATTTCATCCAGTATGTATTCACTATATGTTTTTCCTTCTGTTATATCAGACAAATAAGCGTTTCCACAATATGCATTAGGACCTTCTGTAAAGTCATATTCAAGAGAAATTGTTTTATTTACAGAAACTCCATTTACTGTTTTACCTTCCAGTATCAAATCAAAAGAAGACAAAGGACCACTCTGATTATCTTCAATCCAGGCTCTGATTTTAATTTTTTTCTGAGCATTTAAATATGTAGGGTCAGATTTTGATTTTGATATTGCATCACCTTTTCCATTGAGAATTTCTAGAACAGGTGTAGGAGAAATTGTCGGTTTAGTTTCATCCTGCTTATAACCAACATAATAAGGCCAGGCTTCTTCTTCCTTTAATTCAATTGCTTTACCTTCGTAGGTGTAAAAAAAGTCTTTTGCAAGAGTAACATTGAAGGAAGTTCCGGGATTTGGAAGTACGAATTTTCCATTTTCATCTTTTTTTGGAGAAATTGAAAGGCGGCCGGCACTTTCAAAGCGAGGTTTTTCAAAATAGCGCAGCATGTTTTCCTGGCTGTTTTTACCATTAACTATGCTTATATTTTTAAATACTATATCACCGTCTTTTTTAACATAACCATAACAACGCTTGTCACTCTGACCTGTTTTTCCAATATCTACCCAAAGAAGATCTGAATCTGTAAGGTTATATTTTTCTTTAATTTCTGTAATTTCTTTTACAGTTTCGTTTTCTGTATAATAAATAGATTCTAAATCCATTGTCTTATTAAACATAACAATAATTCGTGAATCGCGGTAGGCACCCTGTGCAGGATTATATTCAGGAGACTTAACCATAACTTTGGCTCTGTCAATAACAAGGGGCTTTACAGAAAGCTGAATATCCTGGTCTGCAGGAATATTAACAAGCTTGTAATAGGTACTTAAAGCCGAAGGGTCTTCTACCTGAATATACTGACCGTTCTGAAAAGGAGTGTCTGTTTTTTTGTCGTAAACCTGCCATCTTATAAAAGCATACTCTCTGGAAGGATTAAAAGAAATATAGTTTTCTTCGTTCATATTTACGGTGTAGTAATTACTTGAAGGAGAAATAATACCGTTGTCTGCATAAATAAAAACACTTGTATTTGGAATACGGGGACAGTTTGCGTAAATTACAAGGGATTCAATTTCTTTAAGGAAGGTTACTTTAGTTTCAAGGCTCTGTGGATCTTCAATTTTTACATAATCTTTAATATTCTGTCCTTCTGGCAGAAAATCGGAATAGGCTTCCCAGCGGACAAAGGTATAATCAGGGTCGGGTTCAAAGGATACAGTAAAGGTATCTGTTGCCTTTTTAGAAATTTCACCACCAAGAGGTTTGAGAATACTTCCACTACCTTTTTGGGCTTCTACTTTGATTGTATATGATTTTGCATTATTGTAAGCAATTGCTTTTTCTATTTCTTCTTTGATTTCTGTTGCTTTAAGAAAGTTATCGCAGGAAAGAAAGCTTAAACATAAAAAAGTACTACCTGCTAAGAGTACAAAAGATTTCAACAGTTTTATCATAATTTATTAAACTCCCTAAATTTTTATAATCTGTGCATTGTATCATTTTTTCAAAACATTGTCTTGACATATATTAAAAATTTATTAAAATTCAAATTATGAAAAAAATCGTATTATTATTAACTATTTTGACAGGCCTTCTGGCTTCTTGTACTACAACTAAACCAATTAAAGTTGATCAGCTTGATTCCTACGTATTTACCATTAACCGCATTGTTCTTACTTCTGACACTATTGCCCCTTCAGACGAAGAATTAATTCAGATTTTTAAATCTCTTCCTTATGAAGAAATCTGTGATTATGTTTTTGAAAATCAAGGTATTTATTTAGATCCTTATTACATTAATGAAACACCAATAGAAGGTAACATTGAATATAATGTTGTCTGTGACGCAGAAACAGAAGAAATTCTTGAAGAACTTCCACAATGGGAGCTTAACCTTGAAATAAATGAAGATGATTATACAAATCAGTTCTGTGAGCTTGTTTTCAGCATGGAACAACCAGACGGATACCTTTCTGTAAAAGCAATTATGCGTACAACACAGACAATTCCTGCTACAAAAGAAGGCAAAGAAGATAAAATCGTAAACCTTCAGTCATCAGTTACACAAACCTTTGAAAAATGGACCTTTAAAAATATATTTGTAGACCCTCGCTCATGTGCTCAGATTAAATTCCAGAAAAATCTTTACCCTACTTTTATTCAGAATGAACTTTTTTCTGTATATTCTGTTCTTAATATGTCAGAAGACGGATATTTGAATATTAATGTTAAAGAGCCTGTAGAAATCCGCTGTAATATTGATGATCCTGGTAATATGTTCTTTTCACCGGCTCAGATTTATAATGCAAGCTTTACAGAAACATTCCAGCCTGGAAAAAAATATACATTAAAATATAAGCTTAAGAGACGTTCGCCGGATTCTTCTAACTGGATTGTTGTGTTTAAATTAAAAGAAGAAAAACCGGAACAGTCTAAGTAACAGGTTTAGATTTCTTTAATGAAGTAATTGTAAAATTAATAGTTTTCTCTGTTTCTTTGCCGCTTTCTATGTCTATATCCCAGAATAATGTAGACACAAAGGTTGCTGCTGTTGTAGTAAGCTGATTTGTATAATAATCAGGCCTGTGGAAAATTATTGGTGTGTAAAAATATCCGCACTGTTCATTAGGTTCAAAGCCAAAAGAAACACCCTTAAAGCTGTCTGTAAGCCTTATTGCTTCTACATTCTTGAGTTTTGATGAATGATTAAGCTGCTGTGTTGATTTTTTTGCATCAAGAAGATGAACCTGCTCCGGCTCTGCAACTTCTATATTAAAATAATTGATTTTTTCACTTTCAAAGCTTACATCTGCAAAGTTAGACTCAACTGCAAATTTCAATTTAAGAGGATTCTGGCTTTCATTTTTCAAAATATACTGAACGCTTAAACCGCTTGAAGTAAAAATATATTTCTTTCTGAGCGAAACCTTCTGATGAGTAGGCTTATATTCAGCTTCTGCAGAAAGACAAAGCTCCTTACGGTTTGCAGAGAACTTAATATCTTTATAATAAATTCTGGAGAAAACACCGTCTCCGGCAGCTTCTCCATTTATGTAGCGTTCAAACTGGTCTGCATTAAACAAATGATCTACAAGGATTCCTCTGTTATAACCGTCTTCTACACCATCATATTCAAAAACACGCGAAAGATTATCTGCATAGTTTCCGCAGTTTTTCATAACATCAAGTTCCTGAACTGCTCCGCCAAGAAGGCTTATATATGCAAAATAATCCTGCATGCGGCAGATATATTCATTTAATCCGTCATTTGTGTAATCAAAACGACTTATGCTTTCTGTAAACTTTCCGTCTTCTTTAAGGAATTTTTCTGCAGTAATAAGACTTCTGTATGCGTTTTGACGATGCTTTGTATTTGTAAAAGGCCCGTTATAAGTACATAAAAGAGCATTTCCACTCTGAGCTTCGAGCAGCTTTTCGCGAGCAGCCTTTTTGCGCATTTTATCATTCTTATATTGATTAATAAGAATAGTCATATATGTAATGCGGTTATACAGATTTCTGCATGCCGGATAAACTTCCATAAAATTATAAACAGTATTCTGGAAAGAAGATTTATTTCTGTTTCGAACAAGGTAGCCGCACCAGCTGTCTAAAACCTTATTCATTGCAGTAGGAATATATGCAGGTATTTTTATATTCTGATTTTTTCTGTATTCATCAATAATGCCTGTTTTAAGTCTTGTATCTGGTGTGTTCTTAAGATAATCGGCAAATTTTTCGAACCATTTATTCTCGACAAGTTGTGATAGTGTCTTATAATTCATACTAATAATCACAATCTTATCCGGATTAATCTGAAAGTAATCATCCTGCTTTTCTGCTTTTTCTACAGCCTTTGTAATTGATTTGTCAAAGTAATCACAAGGGGTATCACCGCTTGGAACAAACTCATTGTAATACGGAAAAATCTCAACAGTCTTTCCAAGATCCTGCATTATGTTATACAGGAAGTTTCTTTTATTTTCGGGAATTGAATTACTGTCTAAAAGCGCATATTCAATACCGCAGGTCTGAAGGTTATTTACAAGTGATGAATCCCAGATATCTGCAAACATTGTTATACCGCGCGGACGTTTTCCTACAGTCTGTCTTATTTCTGTAGAAAGCATGTCTATCTGAGTATTTCTGTCTACCGGGAAAAGCAAAGGAAGAACAGGGGCATAAAAACCACCGCCAAGTATTTCTACCTGATTTCGTTCAACGAGCTCTTTTATGATTGTAAGGAATTCATTTCTTTTTTTCTTGTAATATAAAAGCTGAGGACCTGTAAATGAAAATGTGAATTTAAAATCAGGATGTGAATAAAGGAAACGTGCAAGCGGCTTGTATACAGTCTGGTACATCTTGTCAAATTCATCCGGGTTATCTGAACAGACAGACATAGACCTGAAATTGAAGCATACGTATATTGAATCCATACTCAAATATACGGCGCCCCACCCCTTTTGCCGTTACTTTCTCCTTTTTTAAAATTAATTCTTAATTACGCTTTTAAATATTCTATAACAAGTTGCCCAGATTTTAAAGTGTTTTTTTGCATTCCAAACAACTTTTTGTGTTTTTAATTCCTCTGTACAGCCCGATTTTTCATCTGACTTGTTTGCACAGATTGTATATTCTGTTGTATTCAAAGGAATAAGCCTTATTATGCTTAAAGGACAGGCATCTACACATTTACCGCAGCCAATACACTGACTTGTAATTACTGCTGTATTGTTTTTTATGATAATTGCGTTCTGCGGACAGATTTTTACACAGTCGCCAAGACCAATACATGCAAATTTACATGGAGTTCCTGTTCCGGAATATTTGTTTACAAGTGCACAAGAATATGATTCATTAAAAATCTTTGGTTTTATGTCGAATTTCTTTTCGCACGAGCATAAAACTATAGCTTTCATATCAGACTTTTCTTTTTGAATTTGTACCGGATGTATATAATTAATTTCAGAATCAGCAATTATTGTATTTTCAGTAATTTTGTTCTGATTATGAATTGAAGGAAAAAGTACATAAAACAAAAAAATCAAGAGTATTGAAACTATTAATATTATAAGAATTAGCAGAATTACTGAAAGAATCACTGAAACACCTCCGGATTAATCCAGGCAATATCAAGAACTGTAATAGTAAGCATTAACAGGGCAAGATACAAAAATAAACGGCAGAATATTTTGTCGGAATTTGTAATATCGCTGTTTCGTTTTTTAAAGGCCATAATAAACGGAATGATTGTAATAAATGAACAAAGACAGCTTACAGCAATTAAAATACAATTAATAATTGATGAACTTTCAGAAATTGTAAGGATTATTACAAGATATGAAAAAATAAATTCCGTTGCAGATTTTCCTGTTGTAAGACGAATAAGTGCTTCTAAGAAAGTATCTACACAAATATAAATAAGGAATACAACAAGCGGGAACAGTTCTGCGATTTTTAAAGGAACCAGAATGCCTTTTGTAACAAACCAGCTTACAACCGAAGAAACCATTATAGAAATTATGATTTTAAAACAATATGTAATACTTTTGATTTTTGAAAAATCAATGTTCAGTATTTTGTTTGTTCCAATTCCGTAAAAAAGAACTATAGAGGCAAAACAGGTGTAATAAAAGAATGTATTAAGCAGTGTCATTTATTTTCCTCCGAATTAAAAAGAATATCAAATTCATTTCGGACAAAAATATGAATAAATAAAAGTACCGAAGAAAAAATCAATGCACCCGGAATTGAAGCAAGCAGCGAGAAGAATCCTAAATTGTCAGGAGAAATGATTACCTTTTCAAAAATCTGATGTCCCTTTCCAAAGAAAGTAAAGGTTCCATAACCGGCAAGGTCTCTTATTAAGAAGAACAGCAGTACATATACAGAGAAAGTTAGCATGTGAAGCATATTCAAAGTAAGTCGTTTTGCAAGAGTCTGCTCCTGAGTTGAAAAAATGTATCCGAAGAACATAACCGAAACAGGCATTAAATAAATCATAAATCCAAGAGTGAGCATAACTTCCGGACAGATTAAGATCATAAGCTGCCTGTAAAAAATCGTAACAGAAATTAACGATATGAGAATTATGATAGTACTCATGCCTTCGAGCTTTATTTTTCTTACAAAGGAATTTGTTACAGTTCCAATGAGCATTAAAAGATTAAGCTCAAGTACAATTGAAACTCCATAAACAAAGCGTCCTGGAGTTGGAACAAGTACTGTGAGAATTGTTGCTATCAAAAAATATATAGATCTGCGTTTTACTTCCATCTTAATAATTTCCTCTATTTCAGAATATCAGGAATTTTATTCTGCCAGTATTCACGGCGTTTATCCGACTTATTATTCAAAAGCTGAGTTTTAATTCTTCCATGCAATGATGAATAACCTACAAAAGCGGCACTCTCCCCTTCCTTATATGAAAACACTGCTGAAACAGGTCCATAAAAAGTAATTGTACGAATAATGATAGCTTTCATTTTTGTATTTGTTTTAACGTCAACCACTTCGTAAGCTGCACAATTAACTGTTACCGGATTATTTACTGTAATACTATTTCCAACTTTCCAGCGGCCAGGTTCTTCTTCGTCAAAAACCTTTTGAACCGAAACTGCAAGATTTTTTGACCATGCCTTTTTAGAAACAACAACCGTATACGAAAGGACGGCAAAAATAACAAGAAGAATCAGAATAAAAAAGGCATAATTTTTAAAGAAGTTTTTATTACTTATTTCCTGCATATCAGCGATCCTCCGAACTTGTTATTTCGGTAATTTTATGCATAAGAATATCCATTCGTTTTTCTTCAATCTGACGAATAAGAAGATTAAGGATATTACAGATAATTACAACGTAAACCATTCCAACAGGCGATGTACCGCAGCCTACAATAAAGAAAGCACAGATGCCTGCAAAAAGTGCATATATGATTTTTCCTATAATTGTCATTGGATGCGTTCCAAACCATTGAATCATAAAGACTGAAACAAAAAGAGTTCCGCTTGTTAAAAGTGCAAGAGCAATGTCTCCCTGATTAAACTCACCGCCTGAAATATACGGGAAGAACATTCTTACAAGAAGTGAATAAACTAAAAGGAAAATTGACGGAATAAGCAGCGAAAATGAACCGTCTGAAAATAAAACAATAGATGCAATTATTGTAAGCAAATTAAATCTGAATGCCGGAATTACAGAATGAGTATCCCACAGCATAGAAATAATTCCCTGTGGAAGAGTTACTTTAAAGAAGCTTAGAAGATTTGCGTTTAAGTAACCTGTAAGTGTAATATCAAAATCGTAAATCGGGAAAACACCTTCATTAATAAGTTGAACCGAAGGATTTTTTATGCTGAATAATTCCTTTGAAATAAGGAAATCAGGGAAATATGTTTTTCCAATAAAATATGCAATAAGGATTGAAACACTTACAATGTTAATCCAGAAGTTTTCTGAATTTTCAAAAACATATTTGAAAATAAGAAGTGTTGCAAAAGCAATTACAAGTGCAGTCAGCGGAGGATAACTTTCCGGCAGCAGCATGCCAATTGTTATTCCCTGAATAAGATTTGTAAGCGAAAGGAATTTTTTCTTTTTAATTAAAAGATAGTGAATTACACTTGCGAGCAATGCTCCTATAGTTGCGCTTGCAATTACAATAATAGCATTAAAGCTTTTTGTAAAAACAAGAAGTACAATCTGCAGCAAAAGAAGCACAAAAATCTTTATTGAAACAGCAGAAATAGAAGGCTTTTCATATATATATGGCTTTAACGAGACTCTTTTATTCTGTAAATAATCAGTTTTATTTTTCATCTTGTTCATCCAGTTTATTTTTTATCATTGTAATTACCTGGCACAACGGTATTCTTGCCTGGCAGACAGTATTACACAATCCGCAGTTAATACATAATTGCGCAGTCTTAAGGAATTGTTCAGGAATGACTGTATGCTTTAATGCATATTCATAAAGAATATCTGGAGCAATGTTTACAGGACATTTATAGCGGCATGCACCACACTTAACGCACGAATAAACCTGACTGTCTGTTGTATAATTCTTAGAAAGGAATTCAACAGACTTAACATATTTTGTAATTGGTACATCAAGTGCATTTAAAGAATTACCACATACTCTTCCGTTTACAATCACTGCTTCAAGATTCTTTGTAAAACCGCCTAACTGCTGAACAATATCTTTTAAAGAAAAACCAAGTCTTACATTCAAAAAGCATGAAGCCGGCAGACAGTTTCCTGTAAAATGAATATGTCTTGAAAGAACAGGAAGATCATAAACAACAGCATTGTAGATATCATACAAGGTGTAGGAATCTATAAAGAAATCATAGCGCGAAATTGAAATAGAACAATTCTTACGCATTGTTTTATTAAAGGCATTTATTATTCCGTGCTTAAAGCCGTTAGTGAATTTCTTAACATCAAGCCCCATATAATAAATGTGCTGTTTTTCATCGTTTTCAAGATTGCGTTCTTTTATTTCTTTGCTGTTCAGTACAAAAAGAATTCCGTCTGCTTCTGTTATCTTAGCAAGAATTTTTGCACCTTCTGTTACCTGATTAAAATAAAACTGTGTCATTAAAGAATCTGTAATACGCTGAACGTCTTCATCAAAAAGTCGTACTACAATTGTCTTATTTTTCTTACGCAAAAAATCCTTTATCTGTTCTGTAACAGGTACCGATTTTGTACATGAAAAAATATTTACAATTCCTTTATCTTTAAGCTTTCGTTCGAGTGTGGCAGGACTCATGCTTTTCCAGTCTTCTGAATTCTGCTTTTTTCCAAGATAAGAAAAGCTTCCGTGCATATTAATAATAAGTGCTTTTTCAATTTTTCCGTCCGGACAATTAACAGAGCATAAATCTTTTACAGTTCCAGGAATCGGAGAATGAATTACAGAAACATCAGATGTAGCAATAATCTGACCTTCTTTTACGTCTTCACCAATTTTAATAGAAGGCTTACAGAATACATCGCGTTCCTGTACAAGAGGTATAGTTACAGTTTTTGGTAAAAAGGCATTTTCCGTGTATTTGTAGTTATGAATCATCTTTTACCACCCTTTCCTATCATAGCGGAAAAATAAATAAAAAGTAACATACAAAAGCAAATAATCATCATAATTATTCCAAAAATGCTTACATTATACGAAGCAGATTTGGTATAGCCTGCAAGAAAATCGTTTCCCTGATCTTTTATAACTGTTTCAATCGAGTAAAAATCAAGCTGATCAATATTGTCGTAAACTTCCTGCTTAAAGCTTTGATTATAATACATTGTAAGATTTGTTTGAGTTATAATTCCGTCTTCTTCAATAAATTCAGGATAAACAACATGGTCGTCATCATATTCGCCATTTTCATTTAACGATTTATACGGTGAAGTTTTTACATTCCAGTACCAGCGGTAATAATTTTCAAGCGAAGGAAGCTTTGAATCTGCTGTTTCTGTTTTTCCCGGAAGCAGAATGTTATCTTTATTTTTTGTTCCTGTAATATGAAAAGAACCTAAAACAAAATATGCAATTATAAGGACTGTGCAAACAAGAACTAGCGGAAGAATGATATTTGTTTTACCGCCATAAACAGAAACTCTTTTTGCAGAACGAATCATTACCGGCTGGAATTCGTATCTTTTAGTAACAGCAGTATTAAGATTTAAGGCAGTTAAAATTGAGCAGAAAGTACCTGCAATTAAAATAAGATAGAAAAAGCCTGATAAAAACGAAACAGTAAATGCCGAAACAATAGAAACTCCAACTGCTGCAAGAACAATCACGTTTCCTTTTACTAGTCTGTTAAGTGCACCTTTTCGTTTATAAATATTTGAAATAATAAAAAGGCATAAAAGCAGAATTATAATTGAAATTGAATTAGCATAAAACGCATTACATAAAATATAAAGGCATGGAAGAATTGCAGTAATTAAAAAGAACAGTTTATTCTTTGAAAAAACAGTAAGCAGGATTGTAAGCACAAGTACAACAACAGGAATCAACCACAAATAAGAAAGAGTATTATCTATTCCAGCCTGTGCTCCGGCTTTTGTAAGACTTTGAACAGCGTAATCAATTTTTTTTCCGTAATAGTCCGGGATATAAAAAAGTGAATACTCCCCTTTGCTGTCATAAAAATAATTCTGTCTGTCGTAAAGATATTTATTTTCGCTCGAAGAAATATTTACTTTAAGCATTACTTCTTCAATTGAATTGCGTGCAAGCATAATAGGAATTCTTTGATTCTGAAGACTTACATATTCAGTTATTCCACTTTCCTGCATCAAGGCTTCAAAGTTGGCAGGCATAGTATTAGTTTTTACATAAAGAATATTATAGTTATTCCAGGTTTTTCCTTTTGGAATTGTGCGGAAAGTAATTGTTAAAACTGCTGTAATTATTATACCTAGAACAGGCAATACCCTTTTTATAATATTCATTTAAACTTTATTTATAGCAGGTTCATAGAAAAGCCCATGAGAACTCCTAAAAGAGCACCCATGATTACCTGCATTGGTGTATGACCATTTACCTCTTTAATTGATTTGTAATCTTTAATGCAATTATTCTCTTCAAGTTCACGGCCCAGTTCATTCAGCTTTTTAGACTGAATACCGCTTGAGCGTCGTACACCTACTGCATCGCGCATTGTAATAAAAGTGATAAGAAGAGAAAGCATGAATATACTTGAATTAACGCCGTCTCTAATACCAATTGATGTACATGCAGCAGTAACAACAGCAGAATGACTCGAAGGCATTCCACCGGTACGCCAGAACATATTTGCTATAAGATCTTTAAATGTTTTGATTCTTCCGTAAATAAGATGAATTATAGTTTTAAGGAATTGTGCACCAAGCCAGCTGAAAATACTTGCAAGTAATGTTGGATTTGTAACAAATGTAATTAATTTTTCATACTTTTCCGGCATAAAAATCCCCAAAAACTTACTTTAATTCTACCATTAAATAAGAAATTTTACTATACTTTTTATTATGGATTTTACAGATTTTCAGACTGGAAAAGATGATGAAGGCCGCAGACTGGACAAGGTTATAAGGATCTTTATACCCGATTTACCTTTGTCAAACATCTATCAGACAATGCGTAAAGGTCTTGTAAAAGTAAACGGTAAAAAATCTAGCCCTGACTATAGAATCATACATGGTGATATTATTTCTGTGGCCGATATTCTGCTTAAACCGGCAGAAAAATCTGAAATTTCAGAATCTGATTGCCAGAAAATTAAAAATCTGATTGTTTTTGAAAACGCTGATCTTCTTGTTTTGAATAAACCCCAGGGAATAAATGTTCATAAAGCCAAAAAAGATGAAGTTTCGCTTGCCGAGCTTGTAGAAGCATATTATAAAAGTACACGTTCCGGAGAATCTGTTTCTTTTAAGCCCGGTCCCCTTCACCGTCTGGACAAAATGACAAAAGGTTTAGTTTGTTTTTCAATGAGTCTTAAAGGTGCCAGATGGTTTAACGAGCAGATGCAGTCGCATAACATAAAGAAAATCTATTCTGCCACCGTGGAAGGAACAGTAAAACAGCAGCAGACCTGGAAAGACTATATCTTAAAAGAAGACGAAACAGGCGATGATTTTCATACAGTAAAAGTGATTGACGGCGGTTCAAAGAATGTGCCGGAAGATGCAAAAGAATGCATCACAACAATTATCCCGCTCGAAACCTTTACCCAGAACAGCGCCTCCTTTACAAAATGCGAATTCCAGATAGAAACCGGCCGCCAGCACCAGATAAGAGCACAATCCTCTTTCCACGGACATCCACTTGCCGGAGACAAAGCCTACGGTGCAAAAACAGTGGGACAGATGTTTGATTTGTGTGCTCGAAAGTTGTCATTCCCCGCAAATGAATTAGAAATCCCAACAATTATTACATGCAAATAACATTGAGTTTGTGACCATAGGGAACAAACTCTATATGTTTGCATATTATAAATTTTGGATTATAATAGTCATTATGCAAAACCCGTTGGCACTTATAAAACAAACCTTCTCTCCCACCACAGTTTATGCACTCGTAGGCGAAAGCGGTACTGGTAAAAGCTTTCGTTCCAAACTGCTGGCTGAACAGTACAACATAAATGCCATAATCGACGACGGATTACTTATTCAGGATGAAAAAATCATTGCCGGACATTCTGCAAAACGCGAAAAAACTTATATGGGTGCAGTTCGTGCAGCTCTTTTTGATGACAAGGAACACCGCGATTCTGTTGCAAAGGTATTAAAAAAATCAAAAATCAAAAAAATCCTGATTTTGGGCACTTCAGAAAAGATGGTTATGAAAATTGCTATGCGCCTTCAGCTGCCGCAGCCTTCAAAAATCATTCATATTGAAGAAATTGCAACAAAAGACGAAATAGAAAAAGCCGCAAAATCACGACAGGTCGAAGGAAAGCATGTAATACCTGTACCGTCAATCGAAGTAAAAAAATCATATCCTCAGATTTTTTCAAACTCAATGCACGATTTTTTCAGCAAAGGGTTATTCAAAAAGAAAACAAGCAAAGGAAAACTGCTGGAAAAATCTATAGTTCAGCCGGAATTCAGTAAAAAAGGACGCGTAGAAATATCTGAAGCAGCCCTTACACAGATGGTAATGCATTGTGTTTCTGAATGTTCACCAGATGTTCAGATTAAAAAGATCTCAATTAAAACAGATGCCCGTGGATACAGACTCATAGTAACTATAGATGTGCCGTTCGGAACTCAGCTTACAGGAAAAGTTCACAAGCTTCAGCAGTATATTATTGATAAAATAGAAACATACACAGGCATTTTGATTGAAGAAGTAAGCATTGTTATAGATAAAATCACAAAAGAAACAGTTGCAAATAACTCTGCAGAAGAAAAAAAGCGCCCGCCGCTCACTCATTTGTCATTAGCACGCAAGCACGAAAGTGATTAAGCTTTTTTAGTGTGTACTTTAATTCCAACACCAAGACTTTTCATAACAGAACGAACAGCATATTCAAGTTCGCGTCTCTGCGGATTCATAGGAAGTACAAAGTTACGGCATTCGGTCCAGGTTTTTGCATAAAGTTCAGGAACAGAATATTTACCGCTTATTTCCTTTTCCCAGTCTGTAAGTGTTGTTACAAAATCATAAATTATAAAATAAAGCTTTTTACCAAGACGAGCCTGAGGATCTGTTTTATTAAGTTCATCAAGACGGCGAAGGTTTTCCATAAAACTTACTTCAATGTCTTTGCGTTCATAAAGCATTGCAGTAACTTGTGGCTGAAGGTACATAAAAAGGTCTGTTTCAATTGCTTCTGCAACAATTTCTGAAGCATGAACATTGTTGATAATTTTAAGAAGCTCTTCTGTAATGCGCGAAGGAGAAACTGTACTCAAAAGCTGTGCTGATTGCTTGATTTTGTGACGCAGGTTAAAGGTCATTTTTGCATCTGTTGTAGCAGAATATTTGATTGCACGAAGCATTCGAACAGGATCTTCTGTAAAAATAATATCAAGCGGGATAACAGGACGTAAAACGTGTTTTTTAATATCTCGCATGCCGCCAACATAGTCTATAATCTGTTCCTGAAGCGGATCATAATAAAGCGCATTCATTGTAAAGTCGCGGCGCAAAACATCCTGTTCAATTGTACCAAAATCATTACCCACAGAGCCTTCTTCGTTTGAACGGAAAGTACTTACTTCAAAAATCTTAGGCCCAAAAACAACATGAACAAGGCGGAATCTGCGTCCAATAATTCGTGAGTTTCGGAAAATGCGTTTTATTTTAGAAGGAGTTGCATCTGTAACAATATCAAAATCTTTAGGAACGTTGCCAACAATAAGGTCGCGCACAGCACCGCCAACAATATAGGCAGTATAACCTGCGTCGCGCAGCCTGTTTATTATCTGAAGAGCATCCGGGTCAATTTTTTTGTTAGAAATAAAATGTTCAGACTTAGTATAAACAACAGCCTTCTTAATCAATTTGCCGTTGTTATCCGTTCCATATCTATATAACACGATGTGTCATATTATTATTTTTAAAATATTTTTGCAATAAGAAAAAATTTATAAGGAAAAAATAATGGCTACTCCCGTGGAAAATGTCTGTCGGCTGAGGGCTGAGCAATTTTCCACTCCGTAGCCATTATTTTTTCAAATGAAATCTATTTACTTACTAATTTCATTTAAAATATTTAATATGTCTTTCTCCACACTTTCTTTATCAGTTTCATTTAATATTTCATGTCTGTCGCCGGGGTATTCTTTTAGAGTAACATTCTGGATACCAAGCTGCTTATAGCATTCTGCAAGCTGACGGATTGTTTTTCCGTAGTCGCTGACTGGGTCTTCGGAACCCCAGAGCATGTAGATTGGCAGGTCTTTGTCTATTTTGGCCATGTTTGATTTTTTGTGGATATTGCAAAGGCCGGCAGTCATGTCGCAGAAGAAGATTGTTTTTAATGGGAAACCGCACCATTTGTCGCTGTCGTACATCTGGACTACTGTTTTATCTTTTGAAAGCCAGTCGTGGATTGATTCTAAATCCTTAATGCGGTTATTGTAACTTCCGAATGAAAGCTTATCGAGTAAGCCTACAACACTGTTTTTGCCGCAGAAGAACTTGATTATATTTGCAGCAATGTTTCCGGCTGTTGTAAGCGGAAGTCTTGGGCCTGCTGTTCCGCTTAAAATGCAGGCTTTGATTTTTCCGTGATAGATTTCTATGTAATATTGAGCAATAAAAGTTCCAAAGGAATGTGCCATAAGGATTACAGGAACACCAGGATACTCTTTAGTAACAGCATCTATTAATTCATCAACATCGCCAACAGCTTTTTTAAAACCATTTTTGTCTGCAAGCTTTCCAAAGTCACCGGTGCCTTTTTCAATAGACATTTCTGCAGTTCGTCCGTGACCACGCATATCAAAGGCATTAAAAACATAACCGTTTTCAGAAAGAATTGAACCAAAGCGGTCATAGCGCAAAGAATGTTCAGCAAGACCGTGGTTGAATACAATTACAGCTTTTATTTCAGCGGGTTTTTCAGGGTTATCAGAATCAGGAATCCAACGGTTTACCCATAAGTCTGTTCCGTCTTTGGTTTTAAATGAAAATGATTTTAGTGCCATAGTTGTCATGCTCCTAGTTAATGTAATTTTAAGAAAATGTATGCGAGTGGGACGCAGGCGAAAAATGAGGGGGGCCCCCAGTCAGCGAGTTCGTAATGGCTTGCCATTACGGCGAACGAAAGACTGGGGAGAGGCCTTATTTTTTGCCGTCGCTGGGGCCCGCCGTATACATTTTCTTACACATAAATTTAATTCAGAATGACAAAAAATGTCTCTTCTGATAAAATAATTTTCATGGAACCTGTAACTGTAAAAACAGAAAAAATGGTATTTGGTGGAAATACAATTGCAAAAATCAATTCCAAAACTGTTTTTATTCCGTTTTCTATGCCTGATGAAACACTCTCTATAAATATAGTACAGCACAAAAATGATTATGACAACGCTGAAATTATAAAGATTCTGGAACCTTCGCCGGAACGTAAAAATCCGGAATGTAAGTATTATGGAAGCTGCGGCGGGTGCAATATGATGCATATTAAAAGTGAATATCAGCGTGAGCTTCGTAAACAGATGCTTTCAGACACCTTTACTGCAAACAAAATTGAACTGCCTGAAATTCAGGTTGTGTACGGGCCCGATTTTAATTACCGTTCGCGCTTTCAATTTACAGACGGCGGACTTTGCCAGAAGAATTCCAATAATGTAATTGCAGTTGATGAATGCCTTTGTGCCGAGCCTGCTATAAATGAATATCTTGCTTCAACTCCTGCAGAAAAAAGACCATCCGGCCGAACTCATTTTTTTGCAAGCGAAAAAGCAGTTGATAAAGCTATAAAAATCACTAATGAAAACGCTAAAAACGGTGAAAGTGTTAAAAATAATAGACAATTTAACAAAAATTCCAAGAAATATAAGTTCAAAGAAAACAAATATTTTGCAGGAACTGTACTTTCACCCGAAGATACAATGACTGTTATGTTAAACGGCAGAAACATTTCGTTTGATGTAAGAGGCTTTTTCCAGTCAAATCTTTTTGTTTTTGAAAAGGTTTTGGACATACTCACACAGTCTCTTCCACACGCAGAAAACGTTTTAGACATGTATGCAGGCTGTGGAGCAATTTCTTGCTTTCTTGGACAGAACTTTAAAAACGTAACACTCGTAGAACATAACCGCGATGCACTTGTTTTTGCAGAACAGAATATGGCTGGCATTTCACATACAAGCTACGGCTTAAGTGGAGCAAATTGGGTGAAAACATGTGCCCAAACCTGTCCTGCTTTTGATACAGCAGTTGTTGACCCTCCACGCTCAGGCATGGAAAAAGAAGTGCTTGATTATTTTTGCAAGAGCCACATTCCGTTCATTGCATATCTTTCGTGTAACCCTAGTACTCAAAGCCGCGACTGTGCAAAACTTCTTCAGGCCGGCTATACAATTCAAAGCAGCTATCTGCTTGATTTTTATCCTAACACGAGTCATATTGAAAGTCTGGTTTTGTTGTCATTATGAAAAAAGTATTTCTTACCCTAACCTTATTTTTTATACTTCTCTCTCAAACCTTTGCAGGCGAAGGAATTGAGCTTACAAACATAAACTCAACCTGGGGACGTGTTCTTCCAGGTACATTAATCTGCGAACCAAAAACAACTTCTTACGGCTTTGCTGTAATGACAGACGCCTACAACATTATGTCATTTACAAGTCAGGGAAAAATTGTTTTTGAAAAGCTTCTTACACGGGCAAACGGCGGAACCTTTGGCGTTCTTGAAAATGATTTTTTTGCAGTTGTAACAGCAAGTTCAAAAAGATTAATGGTTTTGAATCCTGACGGACATGAACTTTGGAACACAACTGTAGATTTTAAAATCACACATTCTCCGACAAGCGGCCGCGACGGAAGATTTTTTATCAGAGGTTCAGACACTCTCTGTTGTTTTTCAATAACCGGAATTCAAAAATGGAAAATCACAACTCCTGTTCAGTCAAAAATGGAACTGCAGGAACTACCGGACGGAAGTCTTATTTTATTTTTGCAGCAGCTCGACAAAGGAAAAACAAAAGCAATCCGCATTACTCCGTTTGGTGAAGTCGTAGAAGAAATCACTTTTGCCGGTGAAGTTACAAATGCGCTTACAACTCCGCAGGGTATTCTTCTTATCTTCACAGACGGAACTGCTGGTCTTTTTGATCTTGTAGAAAATAAATCGACACACAAATGGCTGTTTAAAAAAGACCTTGTCAAAAAAACTAACAATGACTTTTTCATTCTTTCGCAGAACAAAAATGATGTTGTATACGTAAACATAAAATCAAAGACTGTAGAAATTGATTACATAAATCTTGAAGACGGTTCTATAAAAGATTCATTTATTATTGACGAAGGCATTATTCCAACTTCGGGCTGGTATAACAATTCAGGTGTATTCATTGCAGACTCAAAGAAAGCCTGCTTCTATAACAATGCCGGACGATTCCTTTGGAGCGGTATTATGCCTTCTGCGAAAAGCAAAACCGCATATACTCACACAGGCTTTACAACAGACAACTGCTTCCTTCTTTTCTGCAGCGACTGGAGTATTCACGCCTTCCGTACAGCAATTCCGGAACAGTCTGCTACTAAAAATAAACCTCAGCGAAAAAACTATTCTTCGTTCTACGACATTAATACAACACTACTAGAGCTTTCGTTCCCTATGCCAATAAGCAAGGAGCTTTTGGAGCCTGAACGCGTTACACTTTTAAATACCGGCGATTACGGAAAAACAGAACAACAATATGCATCTGAACTTCTTTCTGTGTGCACGGCTTACAAAAATGTAATGACAACTTCAAACTTTGGAACACGCATGGAAAAATCAATTTTCCAGACAGACTCTGCAGGAACAGAAATCCTTATTTCACAGCTTGCACTTTTTGGAACAGATACCTTCTGTGACTATATTGCATACTTCCTAAGAACAGAAAAAAACAGAGCGCTTATTCACACGCTTTTAGTGGGCATTGCTCAAAACGGCTACGACCCTGACGGAAAAATAATTGCCAGTCTTGAATATCTTGCACGTAACACTTCCGAAAAAGACGAAAACCTGCTTAAAGATATCTGTAATGCCGTATATTCAATCTGTTTTACAATGGGAAGTTCTGCTATTGAACCTACCGGAAAAGACACTTTAACTACACTTCTCTATCCAAAATACACATCTGTTGTGCGCGACTATGCAAGAAATACTTTGAAAAAACTTGTTGGTAAATAATCAAAAACCGTGTTATAATAATATATTATATTTAAACATATAGGTGGATATATGAAAAAACTTCTTTTAATCGCATCAATATTTATGTTAGCTGCAGGCGTTTTTGCGCTTGAAGTAAACGAACCAGAACTTAGAGTGACTGGCAATGAAACAATTGAATTCATTAACTATACAGGACCTCACAAGGTAATCGACAGTCTTGAAGCAATCAAGCGCATTGGTTCTGACATGGGAAAGACAATTGTTCCTAACGTGCCTTCGACAGTTGGAAACAAAAACAAATATTATGTAATTCACGCAGTTGATGAAAATGAAAAAGGTAAACTCGATGCAGATATCCTTTTTATTGGACCAGACGCAACTGTTGATCACATTAAAAACCTTCGAAGAATTATCAGTGCTTACCTTTCAAGCGCATACGGATATTCAGAAAAGGATGCAGACACACTTGCAGTATTCATTACTGTTTACAACGCAGTTTATCGCGGACAATTTGATACTTATGATTCAAAATACAAATCAGTTGTAACAAAAAACCTTTCTAAAGATAACTGTGGTCTTGCTGTAAACTATAAAGACTGGCCGGGAAAATCAGAAATCGTAATTCCTCTTTATGATATAAACGGTGGACTTTCTACTGTAGATACTTCTGTTATCAGCGATTCAACTGTTGTAGAGTCAATGCAGGAAGATGATGACAAGAACGTTGACAGCCGCAAGGACATGGTAGACCTTAAGGAACGTGAAGCTGAACAGGCAACTGACAAAGCTCAGACTGCACAGAAAAAAGCTGCAGATGAAAAGAAGAAGCTTGACGAAACAAAGAAGGAAGCTACTCAGGCTCAGAAAAAAGCTGACGATGCAAAGAAAGAAGCAGAAAAAAATCCAACTACAGAAAACAAACAGAAGGCAGAGCAAGCTCAAAAGCAGGCTGATGAAAAGAAAGAAGAAGTAAAGCAGCAGGAAAAGAAAACTGAAGAAGCTAAGCAGGAAGCTCAGGAACAGCAGGCTCTTGCAGACAAAAAGCAGAACGAAGCTTACGATGAACGCAAGGAAATTGCAAAAGATCAGCAGGCAGTTCAGGAAAAAGAAGCTGCAGAAGCAAAGATGCCTAGCGAATACGGTATTATCCTTTCTGACGAAAAGAACCTCCTTTCTCGCCTTGTACGCTTTAATACAGAAACAGGTGAAATCATTAAGAAGTCTCCTGTAACACAAATCCGTAACCGTACAATTTATGCACTTGGAAATGAGTTCATTGCCGTAGCCGGTGAAGACTCTGGAAATGCTGCAATTAAACTTGTAACAATTGACCAGCAGAATATGGAAGTTACAAGCGAAAGTAACGAAACTCTTGCTCCAGATTCAGTTCTTGTTCGCGACGGAAACGACTTCTACTGTGTAATTGCAGACGGAAACAGCTGGAAAGTTGGTAAGTTTGATTCAAACCTTGTTCTTAAACTCAAGAGCGATGTAAATGTAAAGAGCTCTACTCCAATTACAATTACAGATTCTGGTGTAGTTATTACAGATGACGCCGGACGCCTTAGACTTTTGAATAAAGCAGATTTGAAATCTATTACAAAAGATCAGACATACGTAGACGCCAAATAAATCCTTTACTGGATTGCCACGCTACGCTCGCAATGACGAGCGCAGCGACATGCCACGTCATTGCGAGGAGCGCAGCGACGTGGCAATCCAGCCTCTTAAACCTTCTTCCACTTCTTAAGAACAAAAAATCCTTCTTCGTTTATAGTACCGGTAAATTTAATTTTGTAGCCCTGGGCGTTTAAAAGTTTTTGTTTTACTTTATCTTTGCAGATTATCATGTATTCTGTGTCGTCTTCGGTACGGATAACGGGAAAAACAAAAGGTTCATTTCCTTTGCCCACAATATAACCAATAATTTCAACTTTTGAATTGTTTTTTTGCTGTGTGTTTTTTACAGCACCATTAAGAGAAACTGCTGTTGCTATGCATAATAAAAAAATTAAAAAACTCTTTTTCATGTTAATTATTTAACACAGTAATAATAGTAAAGACCATTGTTCTTATAAGTTGTAAGAACAAAACTGCTTATACCGTTACCTATATAATGAACAGTAAAGCCATAAGGATACACATCTACTGAATTTTTTAAATTTGTTAATGGAAGATCATATATTGTTCCATCCGAAGTTACTGTACCTCGAATATCTATTGCAGAAAAACCAAGTTGATTACTATTCTGAATATTATTTATGTTAGTATAACCAACTCTCCTATTCAAAGAAAAGTTATCATTTTCTTGTGTATTAAGAACGCAAAGTGTAAACTTTTGTAAAGCATAATTAAAAGTTAATGAAGAATCATTGTTAACTTTTTGAAGTGCTTTTGTAATAGCCTCTTCATTTACATACTGGCTTTTTGCAATTTCAGAAATAAGTTCTATACCACCGAAATTTCTTGCAAGAAAAGCACCAAATGCATAAGTGTTTGCATAAGCAATACCTGCTGTATCACTATTTCTTTCTAAAAGTGTCCAGTTTCTAAAACCATAACAATAAAATTTTGAAAAAGTTTCTAATCTATCCTTTGGCGAATATTGGTCTTGTATTCCAAGGTAATTCTGGAACATATCTTCTGTTGTCATGCTAAGCATTTCTGTAAACCAGTCATTACAAAGATGTGATAATGCCGTATTAATGCTTGTAGCATTATTCATAGCCTTAAGCGTCTTTACGACATAATTAATCATGTGATTAAATTCATGTACGAGTGTTGAATATGTATACGAAGGTATGTTTTTTAAAAATTGAGAATCAATATAAAAAATCAGGCACTCATTTGAATGAATAAAATCATTTGAATCCTCGTCTTTTCCTTTATTATAATAAGAACTGTTGTTTAAAAAATTCTGATTATATAAATCACCGGAATAAAAATATCCAATCGTACTTGACTGTTCTGCATCTCCATATAAATCAGAAACGAGTATTATTATTTTTTGATTACACGGTACAAAAAAAGTTGAATTATAAGTTTCGTAATATGGAGAACCCAAAATTGCAGTTTCAAGATCAAAGCAAGCTTCAAATATATCCCGTAGATTCTGGTATTTTTGATCACTTATACCGGAATTAGTTTTATCTGCATAAACGATGCAATGATTTCCTTCATATTTTTTTGCAGCTTCTACTTTGCCAGGAATTTTTGTATTACCCTGTATTTCAACATAAGACCAGAAGTTCTCTGATGCATTAAATGTCCGTGTACTATATCCATTTGCAACAGCACTGTCACTTCCGGCACTTCTTGCAATAGAACTGCACAAACCTTCGCGGGCTTTTCTGTTTAATTCCTGAATAAAATAATCTGTGCTTGTATTTGGATTTTCTATATTTTCAGAAATTGCATCTCTTGCAGAACCTGAATACTGGCCTTTAACTATATTGCTGGTCGGATTTAATTTTATAAGATAAGTTTGCCCTCTTCCCTCAACAGTAACTGTCTGGCTTACAAGCTGATTATCTTCTGCAACAAATAAGCCAAGTAAATCACAGCCACTGAGAAAAAAGATACAGACGAAAACAGATAAAAATATCTTTTTCATATACCTTACTTAGAAGTCATATTCATTACGCCGTCCCAGTCTTCGGCAACGCCTTTTTTGATGTAGTTTTTACAGCGGTCGGCAAAAATAAGAGCTGTTGGGTCGCCTTCTGGGAGCATTTTTGATGCTTTAACAAAAAGTTTTCCGGCTTCGGTAAACTGTTTAAGCAGATATTTATCAAGTGCTTCGTTGAAAACATCAAGTTCATCAAGCTCAAGTTTAGTAAGCTCTTCTGTAAAGCCCATTACATTATAAAGCTGTACAGGAGTTGAACGGCCAACTACACGAACACGGTCAAGACGTCGTACAGTAATCTTTCCCTGATTTTCGCCTGTATTTGCCATGTTCCAGGTATCTTCAGAACACATAATCCAGGTTCCATAAACCTTATTTACACCTTCAAGACGGCTTGCAAGGTTTACAGTATCACCAATCATTGTATAGTTAAGCTTACTGAAGGTATCTGTTTTAGAACCCATAAGTCCAACGAAAGCTTCTCCGGAGTTAATACCAATACGGGTCTGCAGAGGTTTAATAGAAATTGTTTCAACGCTTCCGTCTTCATTAGTAACATCTACAGGCTTAAACAGTTCCTGATGTGTGTTATTAAAGTCAACTTCTGCCTTTTTCATTCGGATTGCAGAATCAAGACAGTAATATGCCCATTCTTCTTTTGTATGTGTATTGAATGGATCAGGCGCACCAAACATAGAAATAATGGCATCACCTTCATATTTATCAATATTACCGTTGTTCTTAAGAATTTCATCAGACATATTTCCAAGATATTCGTTTAAGATTTCAATAAGTCTGTTTGGTCCTTCATCACCATAAATCTTACCTATAGTTTCACTAAGTGTAGAGAACTTCTGAACATCAGAGAACAAGGCTGTAATACACTTCTTTTCACCTTTTGTCTGGAAGGCATCTGGGTTAGCACGAAGCTGTGCAACTGTATCTTTGTTGGCAAAAGAAGAAGCAATTTCTGTAATAAAGCGCTTTTCACGGCTAGACAATACGTAGCGGTAAATAACTCCTGCAAAGAAGTCAATCAACAGGAAGAATATTACACCACCAACCATTGGAATATAAATCTGGAACAATGGCAATGTAATCATAAAGCAGGTAATAACAATGATTACAGTAATGGCACCAACAAGGTTTTTTGTAGAAGAATGTGCCTTTGCCAGAATCAAAGCCATTATGATTGTGATTATGAATGAAATTGCAAGACCATAATACCATGGATAAGGAGTAATAAAGTTTTTGGTAAGAACAGTATTCATGATATTTGCGTGAATAAGTACGTTTACATACTGCTTAGCAAATGGAATGGCACCGATATCAGTTGTAGAGGCCGCAGTATGACCAAAGATACAATACTTGCCTGCAAGATCTTCTTTCCAAGACTTAATGTTTTCAAGATAGTGATTAATGTTATATGCAACATCGTCGAAGGTCGAAGCATAAGCCTGCATTAAACTATAATCATTATATGGTGAATCTGGATTTGCACTGACAAAATCTTCAATCTGTGCAAAATAATCCATATCTACAAAGCGTTTTACTTCGCTGAAGAACAAATCTCTGTTTGCATAATAATCATCATATTCTTCCTGCGAAATGCCATCAATTAAATTTCCATCCTGATCATAACCCTGGCAATATGAAAGTAAATCGGCTTTATACTGCTTAAGCTGATTATAAAAATCAACAAGTCCCTGAAGATCTTCATAGTAAGGAAGAGGATATCCTTCGTTATCAAAAATTACAGGCAAATCATTTATTTCTTCCGAATCATCATCTTGACCAAGAAGCACCCTGAGATTGTTAAAAATGTCTTTTTCAAGATCATCAAGCTGACGGATCTGAGTTACAGTTACAAAGTTACAACCAAACTGCTTATCAAGTACAGTATCGCGGGCTTCTTCATGCTGCCAGTTAATAAGCATTTTTCCATGCTCGTCAAGAGGGATTTTTACATCTACAGGAGTTGTTTCACCAGGGAAAAGTGCATTTTTAAGAATAAGGGCATTTTTTGTACGTTCAAACTCTCTTATTCCAAGCAGATCCATAAGAGGTCCAAAGGTAAGCTGTCCAAGATATTTTCCGTCATATTCCAGGAAAAGCTCGTTTCGGCGGCGAATACCATCGGTGTCTATGTTAGAATTTGTAAAACCTACACCTCTTGCATGGCGGATAAAGAGATCCAGAGATGGGGTGAAACCTTTTTTATCATCTGGATAGGTTTCTTTGAAGTTATAATCGTTGTCTTTTAAAGTATAGTTAGTAGGATCTACAACCTTAGAAAGCAGCATATTGTTACGGATAAAGTTTATATGCTCCGGCAAAATAGATGTATAACCAAGATCAAGTTCGTTTACAGAAAGATAGGCGTTTCCAAAAAACTGAATTGCCCGGGCAAAATAATCATCGTTATCAAAAGCAATATTTTTTTCAACATAGTCATATAAATCATCATAAACAGGATCAAGATATTCCTGAATATAAGAATGGGTTAATTCCTGAACTTCATCTACACTGTAACCCTGTCGTAATGCAGTAGGAATGGAATTCATAAGGTCCACACTCCACTGCTTCGTTTCGGATATTTTACCGTTTACCTTATTAATTGAATCCGAAGGTACTGATTTTGAAGAGGCAGAAATGTACTCAATATCGAATATTCCGGCAGCAACACCAAGCTCTTTAAGCCTGATTAAAACGTCTGCCATAATATCGCGGCTCCAAGGCCATTCACCAAGATGGTTAATATCATCATCAGAAATGGCAACAACCATTACTTTGTCGTCCATTGGAGGATCTTTTGTAAAATGCAGAAGTCCATCATAGAGACGATAATCGAGTTTTTCGAATACATTAAAAATACAAAGGAAAGCAATTACAAGTGCAAGACCTGTAGTAAAACTAAGGTTAAATACTAATGATTTATTTTTCATTCTTATATTATAGCAGAGATTTTAAGATATTACCATAAAATAATTTTCAGGATTTTATTGAGTCCAGAGCCATTTTTGCAGCAATCTGCTCTGCTTCTTTTTTTGATTTTGCTTTTGCCGGGCCGTATTTTTTGGTGCCTAGCGTTACATAAACTACAAAAGTCTGGTCATGAGCCGGGCCTGTTTTTTCTGCAAGCTCGTATTTTGGAGTTGATTTTGTCTTTTTCTGATACATTTCCTGCAGCTGAGTTTTGTAATCCTTAACTCCTGTTGTAATTGTGCGGTTAATTTCCGGGATTATAAACTCAAGTACATATTTTTCTGCGTTTTTGTAGCCGGAATCAAGATAATATGCACCAATTATTGCTTCCATACAGTCTGCAAGAATGGCTGGTTTTGTGCGGCCACCGCTTGATTCTTCGCCTTTTCCTAAAACAAGCAGCTTGTCTATGCCGAATTCAAGTGCAATTGGAGCAAGTGCCTTTTCTGAAACTACAGCCGATTTGATTTTTGCAAGATCGCCTTCCGGATTTGGAAAATTATTGTAAAGATATGCTGCTGTAACAATGCCAAGAACTGAATCACCAAGGAATTCGAGCCGTTCGTTATTTTTTATATGCTTTTTTTCGTTAGTTATACTTCGGTGATGAAACGCAAGATCAAGCATTTGAAGATCTTTAAAGCGGATTTTTACTTTTTTACAGAACTGATTCAGAGCTTCTTTACGCTGTTTATCCATACCCGGGGTCCCTGAGCTTGTCGAAGGGAAAAAAAAAGTACAAGCTCTTCACTTGTACTTTTATGAAAAACCGTGTGGTTTTAATTATTTGTCCAATTCAGCTTTGATGAAATCGTAAGCATCGCGAACTGTTTCAAATTCGTTGGCTTTTTCATCTGGGATACTAACTCCAAGCTCTTCTTCGATTGCATAAACAAGCTCGTAAGTATCAAGACTGTCTGCACCAAGGTCGTTTCTGAAAGAAGCATCGAGTGTAACCTTAGCTGCATCGATGTCCAACTTTTCAACAATCAATTTCTGCATTTTTTCAAACAATTCGTCCATTTTTAATCTCCTGAATTATCCGTTAATCTCTGGCGTAATAATCTGTCGTCCGCGGTAGAATCCGCACTTAGGACAAACATGATGAGACTGTACAAGGTTTCCGCAGTTATTGCATTCAACAAGCTGAGGTGCCTTGAGTTTCATATTGATTGTCTGGCGTCTTTTTGTTACGGCCTTTGATACTTTTGATCTAGGTACTGCCATATATGTAACCTCACTTTAAAAATCATATTATAGTTTTATTAATATACAACAAAAAATGGGAATATGTCAACATGAAGTAAATATTCAATCATATATAGAAAAATGCTCACGCAAGGAACCTGATTTTGCTCCGCAGGGCGAAGATGGAGCTCCGCAAAACCAGAACCCTTGCTCCGCATTTTTCATTGCCTTTTTTCCAAATCCTATTTATTTGTTAATTTATTTTTAAGTGCCGTTTCTACTAACGGAGGAACCATTCGCGAAATATCTCCTCCAAACAAGGCTAGTTCTTTTATACTGCTGCTTTTTACTACGCCCCATTTTTCTTTGGATGGGAGGAACATTGTTTCTATCTGGGGGTTCAGGTTCTGGTTCATGTGGGCAAGCTCAAATTCGTAAGAAAAATCGTTGCTGGAACGGATTCCTCTTATAAGAACCTTGGCACCTACTTCCTTGGCGTAGTTTACAATCAGGCCTTCCCAAACGTGAATCTGAACATTCTTATAGTTTTTAAGAAGTTCTTTAAGCATTTCCAGACGTTCCTGTTCCGTGAACATATAATTCTTGTTAGGATTTACAGAAATCAAAACGTCAACATCATCAAATAATTTTGAGGCACGCTGAATAATATCTAAATGTCCATTAGTTGGGGGGTCAAAAGAACCCGGAAAAACAGCTTTTATCATATATTTATTTGTATCTTATTTGACGAAACTAGGCAATAGATGTTATATTTTTAGTGTATGAAAAAGAAGCTATTATTAACATTTACTGCATTTGCAGCATTATTTGCTATTATATTCTCATCATGCGCTTCTAAACCAACTGAACCAAAGCCTGATCAGAAGGAAATTGAAACCCCGCAGACTGAAGATGAGCTTTCTGATGAAGATATAATAGTTATTACAGATGATGATGACGGTTCGGACGATGAATATCTTCGTTCCATTGCCAATCTTGATGGAGCAGAAGCTGTTTCTAAAAAAGAATTTACAGACGATAAAAACGAAATTCTTGAAATCATTTCTGAACTTGCATTAGTAATGGAAACTCAGGATACACTTACCTGGCTTAAATACATTGATGATGAATCAAAAGAGTATTACAAGAATCCTGTAAATCTTCGTAAGGCACAACAGAGGCTTCGTGATAAACGTATTGAACTTAAGACAATCGAAGATTATTTTAAGTATGTATTTATTCCTGCACGCAGAAACAGTCATATTGATGAAATCCGTTATGTTTCTAAAAATCATGTAAAGGCTGTTCAGATTCGCGAAGATGCACCAGATGCAATTTATTATGAATTTAAGAAGAAATCAGGCAAATGGCTTATTTATATTCCGCCTGTATCTTAAAAAATCTTTATTGATTTTTTACTATTCATAATTTATAATAATATAAATTCTTATTTAAAAATTTCCAGGAGGAAATAAAATGAAATTAACAAAGAAACTTTTTGCTGTTGCCCTTTTGATGTCTGCTGCAGCTATGACTTTTGCTCAGAGCCAGTCAGTACAGAAACAATCAAGCAGCTCAAATAAAGAAACTTACGTAGAAAATGAATATCTTGACGATATTGATACAGAAATTATCATCGGTATGGCAGAAGCTGATGATTATGATTCAAAATTTTTAGCTTTACAATATATACAGGATGCAATTGAAAATGGTAACACTTCTGCAGGTGTAATTGAAGCACTTGATAAGCTTGCAGGTGAAGGAATCCTTTCTGAATCACGCACAAACGGAAGAAAAATCAACAACTTCCCTGATATTCGTCGTGATGCCTGCCTTTTAATGGCTAAAGTTCCTTCAGAGCACACAAAGAATCAGCTTATCAAAATTATGGTTGCCGAAAATGAACCAATGGTTACAGCTGCTGCTGTTCAGTCTTTAAGCAAAATTAATCCAGAAAATGCAGACGAAGCAATTGAAGCTATTTGTTTTATTCATAAAAAGAATATGTATCTTAATCCAACAAGCAGCCTTGCTTTTGAAGTAGTAGACGCTTTTGAACGCCTTGCTCCTAATGCAACTAATTATAAATCAATGACTACTACTCTGACACTTATTGCAAGTAATTACCGTTATCCTACTTCTGTACGAAATAGAGCACAGAGACTTTTGAAGAAGCTTTCAAATGCTGGAAGCAGCTCAAGCTCTAAGAATGTAGACGCAAAATAAACCGGAGCATTAATTGGAACCAATAATTCTAGCTTCTTCCTCACCCCGCAGACAGGAGATTTTGAAAATGCTCAAAATCCCTTACAGGGTGATTATGCCTAACATTGATGAAACAATCTCGACAATGCTTCCTCATGAAGAAATTCCTGAACTTCTGGCACGCGAAAAAGTAACTGCTGTTATTCGATCTTTGCCTGCCGGTCAGGAAATTCCATGGGTTTTGGGTGCAGATACAATTATTTCCTATAATAAAAGCCTTTACGGAAAGCCTCAAGACCAGGATGAAGCATTCAGATTCCTTCAGGATTTTCAGGGAAATACACATACAATTCTTACAGCTTTGGTTTTATATAATGGTAAAACTCATTCTACAACTTCAAAGCTTTGTAAAACAAAAGTAACATTCAGCCCACTTACCGATGAAGAAATTCAATGGTATGTAGATACAGGCGAATGGCATGGAGCAGCAGGCGGTTACCGCATTCAGAGTCTTGCTTCAATGTTTATCAGTCATATCGACGGTTCATATTCAGGTGCCATCGGGTTGCCTATTTCTGAGCTTTACGATATATTAAAAGAACAGGGATACAAAATCCTTGAATAGAGCCGTTGGCTCAAATTAATCTTCCGGCCCTTTTGGGTACGAGAAACAGAGATGGTGGGGTTACAATACCCCGTGAAGGAGTTAATCATGGCTGTTGTTACCATGAAGAACCTGCTTGAATCCGGAGTACATTTCGGTCATCAGGTAAAGAGATGGGATCCACGTATGAAGAAGTATATCTTCGCAGAACGCAATGGAATCCACATTATTGACTTGCAGAAGACAATCGCTGCAATTAAAGACGGATATGACGAAGTTCGTCGTGTTACTGCTGCAGGAAAATCAGTACTGTTCGTAGGAACAAAAAAACAGGCACAGCAGGCTGTACAGAAAGAAGCTGAACGCTGTGGAATGTTCTATGTAAACAACCGCTGGCTTGGTGGTATGCTTACAAACTTTGCTACAATCAAAAAATCACTTCAGCGCCTCAAGAAAATCGAAAAGATGGAAATTGACGGCACATTCGAAAATCTTACAAAGAAAGAAGTAGCTGCTCTCCAGAAGGAAAAGGCTAAGCTCGAAAAGAACCTTGGTGGTATTAAGGAAATGAAAGAGCTCCCTGGATGTATCTTTATTATCGATACACACAAGGAACAGCTTGCAGTTGCAGAAGCTCGCAGAATGGGTATTCCTATTATTGCTGTTGTTGATACAAACTGTAACCCAGAAGGTATTGACTACCCTATCCCTGGAAATGATGACGCTATCCGCGCTATTTCATTGTTCACATCAATCATTGCTAACGCTGTAATTGAATCAGACAACGAAGCTGGTCTTAAGATTCTTGAAAACCTTAACGACGAAGAAGAAGTTGTTACAGATGCAGCTAAGAAAGATGAAGATGAAGAAATTGTTGACTATTCTAACTACCAGCCAACAGAAGTAAAGGAAGAAGACCGCGAAGCTGACGAAGCAGAAAGTCTTGTAGACGAAGATAAGATTTATAAGGACTAATATATGGCATTTACAGCAAGTGATATTAAAAACCTGCGCGAAATGACAGGTGCCGGAATGCTTGAATGCAAGAAGGCTCTTACAGAATGTAACGGAAGCATTGAAGAAGCTGAAAAATACCTTAAGGAAAAGGGACTTGCCGCTGCTGCTAAGCGCTCAGACCGTGCTACTGCAGAAGGACGCCTCTTTATCCGCAACACTGGTGACAAAGTATACGTTGTAGAACTTACCTGTGAAACAGACTTTGTTGCAAAGAATGCAGACTTCATCGCTCTTGGCGAAAAGATGCTCGACGTTTCTATCGAAAAAGGCTACACAAAAGTAGAAGAAGAACACACAAAGATGCTCGAACCACTCAAGGTTTCTATCCGCGAAAACATGAACGTTGCAAAGGTAGAAGTTATTGATGTTCCAGCTGGATGTACTGCTTCTTTCTATATCCACTCAGACAACAAGACTGGTGCTGTTGTAGTAATCAGTGGTTCTACTGCAGATGCTGTTAAGACATTTGCTTATGACTGCTGTCTCCACATTGCAGCATTTACACCAGCTTACACATCTAAGAAAGACGTTCCACAGAGCTACATTGACGAGCAGAAAGAAATCTTCAAGGCTCAGATGGATCAGGATGAAAAGATGGCTTCTAAACCGGACAATGTTAAGGAAGGAATCTTACAGGGTAAGATTAACAAGCACCTTGCAGAAATCTGTTTTGAAGACCAGATGTTCGTAAAGGACGACAAAAAGACTGTAACTGCAAAACTCGCAGAAGTTGGAAAGGAAGCAGGTGCAACACTTGCTTTTGTTACAGCTAAGCTTTTTGTACTTGGTAAGTAAAAAGGAGAAATCAAATGGCTGAAAACAATGAAGAAAGAATGGAAAAAACAATTGCGTCATTAAAGGATTCTTTAAACGCAATCAGAACTGGACGTGCCAATGCTGCAATCTTTGATAAGGTTCGCGTAGACTACTATGGCACTAAATCACCGCTTAATCAGGTTGCAACGATTCAGATTCCAGAAGCCCGCTCCGTAATCATTCAGCCGTTTGACAAATCTCTTATCGGTGAAATTGAAAAGGCAATTCAGGTTGCAGACCTTGGATTCAATCCTTCTAACGACGGTAAGGTAATCCGTATTACTATTCCTGCTCTTACTGCAGACCGCCGCAAGGAGCTTGTAAAACAGGCTAAGACTATTGCCGAAAACAGCCGTACTGCAATCCGTAATATCCGCCGCGATGGTAACGATGACCTTAAAAAGCAGCAGAAGGACGGAACACTTACAGAAGACGGTCTTAAGACAGAAACAGACAAGCTTCAGAAATTGACTGACAAATACATCGACGAAATCAACAAGATTTACGATGCAAAAGAAAAGGAAATTTTGAACTAGTAATGTCTTTAGATAAAAACAATCTTCCGCTTCACGTTGCCATTACAATGGACGGAAACGGAAGATGGGCAACCCAACGAAAACTTCCCCGCTCTGCCGGACACGACAAAGGGCTTCATACAGTAAAAGCAATTGTAAAAGCAGCTGCTGATCTTGGAATAAAGCACCTTACACTCTATATTTTTTCTACGGAAAACTGGAAACGTACTCAGGCAGAGGTTGGGTTTTTGATGAACCTGATTCACACACATTTGCGCCAGGAATTAAATTTCTACAAAGAAAATGGAATCAAGCTTAATCATATTGGGGATTTAAGTGCCCTGCCCGAAGGTATTCAGGATGATATTACCCAGGCAATAAAGGACACAAAAGATTTTAACGGTATGACACTTAATCTTGCCATCAACTATGGTGGAAGAGACGAAATCATCCGTGGAATTAAGAAGATAATTGCACAGGGAAAAAAGAGCGAAGAGATTACAGAAGAATTAATTTCTGCTTCTTTAGATATGCCTGCCAGCCCGGACGTAGATCTTTTAATAAGAACCGGCGGCGAAAAACGACTAAGTAATTTTTTACTATGGCACATTCCTTATGCAGAACAGATTTATATAGACACCCTCTGGCCGGACTACACGGTAGAGGAATTTTATGGTAATATAGAGGAGTACCAGCACAGGAGCAGACGCTTTGGTGCAGAAAAGGCAGCCTCTAATTAGGAACCTTACGGATTATTTATGAACAAAGTAGCTAAACGACTATTAGTTTTTTTTATAGGATTACCAATAGTAATAGCAATAGTTTCTCTTTATTATTATAACCACATTGCTTTAAACATAGTTGTAGTTTTAGCCTCTGCACTTGCAGCAAACGAATTTTATAACATGGCAAGCAAACGCTTTAAGCTTTTTCCAAAAACCGCTGTCATAATTTTTACGGCTGCATTCCCCTTCCTTGCCTATAATTTTATTCTTTTAGATTTGGACCTTTCTTTCCTTACATGGATTTTAGTATTTGATATTTTTGCCTTTTTGGGAGCAGAATCTCTTTGTGCAAAAACCTTTGAACATTCTCTTGAAAAAATTGCAGTTACAGTCTTAATAATTTTCTACTGCGGCTTTATGCTCACCTTTGTTTCACGCCTTAGTTCAATTAAAGAAGACTCAACAATTTTTATATATCTTTATTTTATTCTTGTATTCATGTGCGATTCTGGAGCCTGGTTCTTTGGTATTCTTTTTGGTAAGGGCACAAGAGGCTTTTTCCCGGCAAGTCCTAATAAAAGTCTTGTAGGATTTGTTGGCGGAATCATAACTTCCATGGCATGTGGACTTTTATTCAAGTTCCTGTTCCCTGTAATCTTTTACGGACCTTTCTGGAAGGTTCTTATTGTTGCAGGCACAACAGCACTTGCTTCTATAGTCGGAGATTTGATTGAATCGGTTTTCAAGCGTTCGTGTGATGTAAAAGACAGCGGCACATTAATTCCAGGTCGCGGTGGTCTTTTGGACTGCATTGACTCTCTAATTCTTGGTGCTCCTATCTATTACATTGGTATTCATATTTTATATCTTGTAGCAAAATTATGAAAAGAGTTTTAGTTTTAGGTGCAACCGGTTCAATCGGTACAAATGCACTCAATATAATTCAATACATGCCTCAGGAATTTGAGCTTTGCGGTATACAGGCTCATTCAAGTAAAGAACGCCTTGAAGAAATTGCAGCAAAAACAAAATGTCCGTACCTTCTTACAAGCGAGCTCGAAGGCCAGAACACCGAAGAAGCAATCCAGGCATTTATACAAAAATGCAAGCCTGATATCGTTGTAAATGGAATCAGTGGTTCTGCAGGTTTACTGCCTTCTAAAATTGTTTTACAGAATGGAATTGACCTTGCCCTTGCAAACAAAGAAACAATTGTAATGGCAGGCGCTCTTATTAAGGAACTGGCTCACGACCATAATGCAAGAATACTTCCTGTAGATTCAGAACATTCAGCTATCTTTTGTCTTACTCAAAAAATTGGAAAAGAAAATATTTCTAAAATTATTATAACTGCAAGTGGCGGACCATTCAGAACTCTTACAAAACCTGAACTTGAACAGGTTACTATTGAACAGGCTCTTAATCACCCGACCTGGCAGATGGGAAAGAAAATTACAATTGATTCTGCAACTCTTGCTAACAAAGGACTTGAAGTTATAGAAGCAGCACAACTTTTTGATGTAGACGCAAGCCAGATAGAAGTTGTAGTTCATCCTCAGAGTCTTGTTCATTCTCTAGTAAGAACAAAGGATGGCATGCTTTATGCGCAGATTAGCGAACCAGATATGAAGCATCCTATTGTAAATGCACTTACCTGGCCTGATATAAAAGAAAACTATCTTGAACCTTTTGATTTGTTTGATAAAACCATGACCTTCTTTAAGCCACGCATGCAGGATTTTCCAATGCTAAGCTACGCCTTTGAATGTGTAAAATTTGGAAAAGCCTACCCTATTGCTTTTAATGCTGCCAATGAAGTTGCTGTAAATGCTTTCCTTGAAGAAAAGATAAGCTTTCAGGCAATTTCGCGCATTGTAAGGTCTGTGCTTGATAAAAACTGGAATCATAAAATTAAAAGCTTTGATGATGTGTTTAAGGCTGACCAGGAAGCAAGAAGCTACACGGCGGAACTTATATGAAATGGATATATGGAATTCTCTGCCTCTTCTTTTTAATACTTTTTCATGAATTTGGACATTTTATTTTTGCAAAGCTTTTTGGAGTAAAAGTAGAATCCTTTTCTGTTGGCTTTGGTCCCCGCCTTTTACATAAAACAATCCGTGGAACAGATTACAGACTTTCGGCTATTCCTCTAGGCGGTTACTGCGGTATGAAAGGCGAAAACGAATTTCGCGAAGCACTGGAAAACAATCTTAAAGAAGTAAATGCAGACCCCGATTCATTGTATGGTGTGCATCCCCTTAAGCGAGCCCTTATTGGTTTTGCAGGTCCATTCTTTAATTTTATGTTTGCGGTTTTCTGTTTTATTCTTATAAATGGAATTGGCTATACCTATTATTCATATTCAAACAAAATTATTCTTGCAGATGAGCTTTATGAAAATTCCTGTACTGCTGCAAGAGAAGCTGGACTTCTTACCGGTGATGAAATTATAAAAATCAATAATAAGGATGTAGAAGATTTTAGCCAGATTATTGAAGAGGTATCCCTCCGGCCTGATGAAGATTTACTCATTACAGTTTTGCGTAAAGGGGCTACTCTTACCTTTACAGTTCATTCCGAGCTTGATAAAGAACAGGGAACCGGTAAAATTGGTGTTGCTGCAGATACCCAAAGTCTTTTGGAAAAGCATACACCACATTACGGATTTTTTGGTTCTATAGGTCAGGGTTTTTTAGACGGATTTGAATATGTTGGATTAACTTTTAAGAGTATTGCAATTTTATTTAAGGGTGTAGACTTAAAAAATGCAGTTGGTGGACCTGCCCGCGTAACTGATATGCTTGGAACTGTAGCCAAAGAAGGCTTTGCGCAGGATTTTAAAACAGGCTTTATAAATCTTGCAAACCTTATGGCAGTAATTAGCATAAGTCTTTTTATAATGAATCTGCTGCCGGTTCCTGTGCTTGACGGAGGACTCATACTAATTGCAATTATAGAAGCTGTAAGCCGCCGCAAAGTTCCTCCAAAGGTTCAGTATTATATTCAGTTTATAGGTTTTGCTTTTATTGCAGTTTTGTTTATAATAGGATTAATAGGTGATATAAATTATTTTGTTATGGGAGCAAAGTAAAATGAAAAAACAGATTATTTGTATTTTGATTTTTTTAAGTGCCTCACTTCCCTTTTTTGCACAGGCACATATTTCTACTCAGTCACATCAGGCTCAGATAACAACCATTAAATCTCTGCCGGTAAAATCTGGAAATGAACTTTCATATTTTACAGCAGGTGATGACGGCTTTTTAATAAAATGGACAGAAGGCAACGAAGGTGAACACTATCAGATTAGTGATGTTGGAATTAAACTTATTGCAGTTGCCCCAAACGGAAACTATGTTGCAGTTTACGAAAGCGACGGTGGATCTGTAAATAAAATAAGCGTATGGGACTGGCGAACTTTAACCCGTAAATTTATGAAAAAGTATACAGACTCCATCACTTCTCTGGAGTTTTCTGCAAAGGGAACTTACCTTATTGTTGGAACCGCATCTGTAGACGGAGCCGAATTTTATAATACAAGCAACTGGACCAAGATAAACAAAATAAGAGCTAACACTAGTATTGTAAATTACATTACAACCAGTGATACAGAAAAAACTGCAGTGTTCTATTCTCCTGCAGGAAGCCTTTCTTATTACAATTTACAGACAGGCCAGCTTAAAGAAAAGTTTACTGTTGTTCAGGGACTTAGCCAGGTTGTGCTTTATAATTCAAATATTTTTCTTGCAGGTGTTCGCGATAATACAATTTATATTCTTAATGCTTATAAAGGAACTTCGGTTACTTCTATAAAGGCTCAAAATCCTATTATTCTTTCTACAAGCCGTGATTCCAATCTTTATTATCTTGAATATGACGGTAAAAATAATTACGACCTTAAAATGCTCGAAAATCTTGATGGACAAAAAGTTAGTAACCCACGTCTTGTAAAATCGTTCCGCGGTCCAAGAGGTAATGCTGCAATCAATACGGGAATTAAAAACTACACCGAGATTCTTTTGGGAAGCAAAACCGGTGCTGTATATAAGATTGATACAGATCCGTCTATTACAACTACCAGCATGCCGGAAATTACCGAAAATACCTATTCAAAGATTTATGATATGTGCCCTGCCCCAACTGATTTTTACTTTCTTACAGATAAGGCTATCTTTAAGTCATCTTACGATTCTGGAATTGTAAACAAGGTTTTGACAACTTCGGGTCAGACAAACATTATAAACTATGATGAAAACAATGTAATTTTATGGAGTGAATCTACAAGACAGAATGTAGAAATAGTAAACCTTAATACAAAGGCTTCTACACAACTGTTTACTCCAACAGGAAACATTCAGTCACTCAAGCTTGGCCAGATTGGCGAAAAGAATTATCTTATAGAAATTGAAAGTAACTCGGTTATCAATCTTTATGATTTTACAAATAAAACCTTTAAGCAGGTTTATGCGGGAACCGGTATTCAGGATGCAGTAATTTGCGATAACGGTAACATTTATATTGCAAAGTCCAGCGCATCTAATCCTCAGGTACCTTTAATTTGTGTAAACCCGGACACTTACGAAACCGTTCCATTATCTTTGAACGGCAACGTATCTTTTGGTTTGAGCACCGACGGACATCTTGTATATGGAATTGTATTACAGTCAAACGAGAATGTTCAGACAACTTATGTTTATTCGTTTAATACAAGTACAAATAAACCGACAATGCTCTTAAAGTTTAGCGAAGAGGATGCAGAGGCATTTACCTACATTTACGGAAGCATTCTTTATACAAACATTGGAAAGAACAAGCTTTACTGCTATAACATAACTACCAAAAAGAATTTTTCTTATAACCGTTCTGCCTCTATTCCAAAGAGTGTTGCACAAAACGGAAACCGAGTTGTCATTCTTAATGATAACGGAAGCATTTCGTGGTGCAGTACCAGCAATGCAAAGTTGCAGGCGGATTGGTACCTGACAGTTGATGAGCAGTGGTATGAGTTTTAATCAGCAAAAACTCGTGGTATGAAATGCCTTTTATTTCCAATCGTTTGTATTTATTCCACATCCACGCATGAGTGCTTCAGAATAAATACCCATATATCCGTCAACGGAACGGTCCCAGCTAAAGTCTTTTTTCATGCCGGCTTGCTGCATCTTTTTGATGTGGTCTTTTTTGTTGTAATAGGCGTATACTGCCCAGCCAACGGTATCGTAGATGGCGCCAGGTGTAAGCGAATCAAAGAGGAAACCTGTTCCGTCTCCGGTTGCTTCGTTGTACTGCTCTACTGTATCTGCAAGACCACCGGTGCGGCGTACGATTGGCAGTGTTCCATAGAGCATAGAATACATCTGGTTTAATCCGCAAGGTTCGTAGCGGCTTGGCATTAAGAAAAAGTCTGAACCTGCTTCTATAAGATGGCTAAGGCTTTCGTCATAGCCAATGTAGGCACGCAGGTTTGGAAGGCGCGACTGAATACTGTTGATTTCGTCTTCGCACCAGCGTTCGCCGCTTCCCAAAATTGCAAACTGAATATCCATGTTTACGCACATAGAAAAAATTGAGCCGTAGGTTGGCGCAAAAACTTCTGCAATACCCTTCTGGTCTGCAAGACGAGTTACAATACCAATGAGCGGTACATCAGGCTTTACAGGAAGCCCCATGCGTTTCTGGAGCTCTGCTTTACAGATTGCTTTGCCCGACATATCTTTGGCATCAAAGTTTTTAGGAAGAAGCTTATCTTTTTTAGGATTCCAGGTTTCTAAGTCACAGCCGTTTAATACTCCGCGTACACAATCAGAACGAACACGTAAAAGTCCATCAAGACCAAAACCGCCTTCCATTGTTTGCATTTCGCCTGCATAAGTTGGAGAAACTGTTGTAATCATATCAGCACAAGAAATAGCTGACTGTAAAAGGTTTATGCTTCCGTTGCGTTCAAGGCCTGCACCATGATAAAGGTTCCAGTCAATTCCAAGAGCAGGGAAAGAATCCTTTGGATACCAGCCCTGATATCCAAGATTATGAATTGTAAACACACTTGCTGTATGTGCAAAATATCCGTTACGGCAAACATGTTTTAAGAGTACTGGTACTAATGCACAGAACCAGTCATGTGCATGCATAATATCAGGATACCAGCCTAAGAAACGGCACAACTGGAATGCACCGTGGCACAAAACTGCAGAACGATATGGGTTATCATGAAAATCTGGTTCTGCTTTTGTTCCGTAGATTCCGTCGCGTCCGAATGCCTGCTCATGATCAATAAAATAAACAGGAACGTCTGTACCAGGTAAATCGGCATAATAGAACTTAACCCAGGTTTCTACCTGACCTGCGGCTACTGCTACAGGCTCATCTATTGCCTTTAATTTTTTTCGGTCTATCTTATAAAAACGTGGCATTACAATTTTTACATCATGTCCCTGTTTACGTAAGTTTATTGCAAGGGCGCTCACTGCATCGGCAAGGCCACCTGTTTTTGCAAAAGGAACAGCTTCGGAAGTTACCATCAAGATTTTCATAA
>JAEEGJ010003543.1_pt1 | contig 59034 bp, 44 predicted proteins | sample 8958761 | NCBI WGS metagenome assembly JAEEGJ01 (sample SAMN16246546, study PRJNA631951) | gut metagenome | biome: gut microbiome; feature: rumen; material: RS-attached | host: Bos | place: Iran: Karaj | collected 2018-10 | reverse complement strand
GTTTTCAATGACAAAATCGGTGATATGTTTCATACAACGCTCTATTTATCTCATTTTGCAGCCTGCCGCCTGCAAGGCGACAAGCATTTCAAAATGCAAAAATACGAAAAAAAATCGTACCTTTGCAAATTCAAACAAAGAAAACCAATGGAACTACCCTCAAACACCTTGGCCAATGCCGTCGAACACCTCTCCTCGCTGCCTGGTGTAGGCAAGCGTTCCGCACTCCGTTTCGCCCTCCATCTGCTCAAACAACCAGCTGACGAGGTGCTGCTGCTCGCCGACGCTGTCCACCGCCTCACCACCGACATCCACTACTGCCACATCTGCCACTGCCTCAGCGACACCGACACCTGTCCCATCTGCGCCAGCCCCAAACGGAACCAGAGCATCGTCTGTGTGGTGGAGAATGTGCAGGACGTCATGGCCATCGAGAACACGCAGCAGTACCAAGGCCTCTACCACGTGCTGGGCGGTGTCATCTCGCCTATCGACGGCATCGGCATCCGCGACCTCAATATCGATACCCTCATCCAGCGTGTCCAGCAGGGCATCCCCTCGCACATCGACGAGGTCATCCTGGCCCTGCCTACCACCATGGAAGGCGACACCACCGCCTTCTACCTCAACAAACAACTTGCCCCGCTGGGTGTCAAAATCACCACCATCGCCCGCGGCATCGCCATCGGCGACAACCTCGAATACGCCGACGAGATTACCCTCGGACGCAGCATCGTCAACCGCATCCCCTTTGCATAACAGATTCATCATCATACAATCTATCCGACATGAAACGTTCTTTTCTCATCCTTATGCTCACGGCACTCGCCTTCACCGCCTGTGGCCAGAACATCCAACAGTCACCGCAACCCGCTGTGCAGCCTGTGAAACAAGAAGACCAGCTGCTGCAAGACATCGGCGAGATGCTCCTTGTGGGATTCCGCGGCACCACCCTCAAGGCCGACAACCACATCATCCGCGACATCCAGCAATACCATGTAGGCAGCGTCATCCTTTTTGAATACGACGCACCCACCGGCACCCGCCACCGCAACGTCCTGTCGCCCGACCAGCTCAAGGCGCTCTGCTCCGACCTGCAGAAGTACGCCGACGGCAACCTCCTTATCGGCATCGACCAGGAAGGCGGCAACGTGACCCGTATGCGCGCCCGCGACGGCTTCCCCGCCACCATGACCGCCCAGGCCTCCGCCAAAGGGGGCGACGACAGCGTGGCCCGCAACGCCGCCATCATCGCTCAGGAACTCAGCGAGGCTGGTGTCAACCTCGACTTCGCCCCCTGCGTGGATGTCAACATCAACCCTGCCTGCCCCGTCATCGGCAAGCTGGGACGCAGCTTCTCCTCCAACCCCGCCACCGTCACCCGGTGCGCCACGATATGGCTCGACGAGCTGAACAAAAAGCAGGTCATCGGCTGCCTGAAACACTTCCCCGGACACGGCAGTGCCACCGGCGACACCCACGCGGGTCTTGTCGACGTATCCGATACCTGGAAGGAATCTGAACTGGAGCCTTACCGCACCCTTATCGACAAAGACATTGTCGACATGGTGATGGTGGCGCATGTCATCAACCGCAACCTCGGCGACGACCTTCCCGCCTCCCTCTCCCCCGTCATCGTCAAAGAACTGCTCCGCAACCAACTTGGTTTCAACGGGGTGGTGGTCACCGACGACCTTGCTATGGGGGCCATCACCAGCCATTACGGGTTCGAGGAAGCCCTGCGTCTGGCCATCGTTGCAGGCTGCGACCTCCTCTGCCTCTCCAACAACGGAGGCGGCTACGACGCCAATGTGGTGCCACGTGCCGTCGACACCATCCTCCAGCTGGTGAAGAGCGGACAAGTGTCAGCCGACGACATCCATGCCGCCGCCGAACGCGTCCGTGCACTGAAAAAGAAGCTCAAGTAATCCTATATCCAGCTGGTGAGACTCAACAGCCCCGTGGCCAACAGGTAACGGGCCATCTTGCCAATAATCATCAGCACCAGCGTCCACCACGGGTTCACCCGCATCAGTCCCATGGCGATGGCTATCAAGTCCCCCACTACGGGCAACCACGTCAGCAATGCCGCCCACACACCATAGCGCGCCACCCTGTCGTGTACTATCATCAGTTTCTCCTTCTTCACCCTGAGGTATTTCTCAAGCCAATCCCACTTGCAGAGCCATCCCAACAGGTAACTAATCATCCCCCCCGTTGTGTTGCCCAGGGTCGCCACCAGCGTGACCACCCATTTGCTGTACCCCATCAGCAAAGCTCCTGCTAACAACGTCTCGGAAGCGAACGGTACCACCGTCGCCGCCAGCATACATCCGATAAAGAGTCCTAATAACCCTAAGTTTTCAAGCATACACCCCTTAACGCCATCCACCCGTATTTATTGCTTCACCGATATGACTATTTGCAGCACGGCATTCTTTTTCCTATTCCCCACCATGATTGCGAGGCTTCCCCTACTGCTGTTCACTTTCGGAGGTACTCAGCAGACTACGGGGGCTGTCTTTTACTGATTTTGGTTGACGGTATTTTGCTTTCCCCCTGATGCGGTTGTCACTATGGGTACTGGAGAGGCTGACTATTTCCTGACACCGTTGACAGTATTCTTGAAACAATTGACAACTGCATGTTTTTCCCCAGTTGCAGAACAGTGATTGGAGTTCATTGTAAAACGGCTCCTGCGCAGCTCCTGCATCAGCTGGTGGTATCGCAGGTGTATTCTTAGCCTATTATTAAGTGGTCATATAGTTTCAACTTCAACACTTCGCCGTTAGGAAACTCAAACCGAAACTTCTTTCGATTGAATACTGGGTTATTTTTGTGGATAATTCTATGATAGTTTGGACTAATAATGATAATGTTTGTAGTGTCGTTATTTTGTGACTTAGTAAAATAATCAATATGATGTGCTTCTATAACACTGCCGCCATATTTGTCCCCAATTTTATCGCCTGTTATTTCGTCACGATAGTCATAATAGGCCTTTAATTTTTCTATTATCCCACGGTCAATTTTACGATATTTGACCAGTTGTTCTCGTTCAACTATTGAAGCCCCATTGTCCTGCAAAAAGAATGCGTCATCAGAAGATGACTCATATACTTCTTCGGGTATTGATTTTAATTGTTTAGCAATTTGATTGTATTCAGAATCTGTATTACACTCAAAGCATAATACATTTGGATCCGATGTGAAGTAAACACGGATGTCTTCATGGATGTAATCTGCAAGCGGAATCTGTTTTCGTGCATTCTCAGATTTGGCTCTTTCTGTTTTCAAATAGTTAAAACTCCGTCTAAATATTGATTGCAGACGGAGGGCAATCGGAGATTTGTCGCTATATCGTATCTGGATAATGTCGCTATGATTTGGATGTTTTTCTTGGTTAAAATTTTGGTTTACAAGCACTGCATCAAACAAATCTTCATCTATGAGTATCTTAATACGATGCGATGTTCCATGTTTAAGAATACTAACATCCCATATTCTGAATAAGTTCCATACCGAAATTGGGATAGACAACCCTGCATTTAAAAGCGACCAATTAACTCGCTTTTGCATAATAAATTTAGTATTGTAATCCATAATTATTTTTCAATAAGGTGGAATGTTTTGTCCAAATGATTACAATGTAAATGTGTTAGTCATTTTTCTTTAGTCATTGCATCAGTCTCTTATTTGCGGAGCAGTATCATTTATTATTCCTTGTAGATATGGCAAAACATGCCAATTATTTTCTTTGTTTAAACGTTCCTAATACTGATACCAATTCTCTTTCATATCGTCAATTAACTTCTAATTGGCAGAAATAATCACTCATCTGGCTTCCAACATCTCTTGTTACTTGATTTATGGTGGTACCATACAACCTTATTGTGTGGGGTATGCACCACCTTTTGTAGCTTTCTGACAAAGACAAATGCACATATTTCAATTTCATTGAATAACGAGTAAGAAGAAATTATATTGTATATATACCACCACTTTTGGGTTTGACAGAGGCGGGAGTAACACTGACAACCTCTCTAGTATTAACGTTGTGCATCCCATTCGAATAAATTGTTGTAGACCTTTCTTTTCATAGACAATCTTTCCATCACTTCAAGATTATTACAACAAATAAAATCGTATCATCCGCTAAATAGATAGGTAGAATTGTGTAAAAAAGATGTTTCAGAGTGTGGGAAGGGAGATTCATATGGCCTTATTACTCGGTGATTGAAGTCATCATCCTAACAAAACATAGGAAAGTAGCATGGTATAAGTGACTTATGTAGGCATATAAGGGAACAACGGAAGGGGGTATTATCTTGTTGCACACTTTTAACCTAAATCGGTCATTAGGCTAAGTAGGACTCCGGTAGAGGCCGTTCAAGAGCAAGGCGGAGACTTGTGAAATGGAAAAGGTTGATAATAACCGTTTTATTCTGTTTCCCGTCTCGATGAACGATATAGGCTCGGCCACTCTTCCTTCGCTCTTTAGTCCTCAGTTCTCCCATCGTTCTCCCATTTCAAAAGGAGAACTGAGGATGAACTGAGGGAGATGGGTGGGTGAAAAAACGAACCAAGGGCAGCGCAAATGGGACTTGGGTGCAGGTTGGGGAAGATTCGCGGAAAAGGAGATGCATTGAAAAGGGATGACGGAAAAGGTGGCACCGTTTTTGTCGTGCCATGACTACGAAGAGCCGGAGTAGCTAAAGGGGACTTCGATAAACCCAAATAGGCCGTTAGAATTTCATCCTAAATTATAACATTTTGTAAATAGCATAATACCAGTCAAATAGTTGATATTTTTCTAATAACGGTCATTGGAGAGGGACGAAATAACATGTTTTTTCGATAAAAAAAGGACTGCTATTCTCCTAATGACCGATATGGGATAAAATTGATCAACTAAAGACATAACCCAATTCACATAAAAAGAGCTATTTCCGCCTAATAGATTGATGGGGTTGTGTAAGAAAATCCTTTTTTGCATGCAGGAAGAATATTACCTCTAAAGTTTGACAAGTTCTTTTTAATATAATTCGAGATATACATGGTCTCAACAAGGGTATCTCAAAAGTCCCCAAGGGGGACGACAGAACACAGACAGGGGTGTAAACCCCTGCACGAATGGTAGTAAAAGCGAACCCTGAAAGGGTGACACACCGCATGATGCCAACTATCTGTCGCCCCTTCAGGGCTTTGTTTTATCGTCCATAAGTACGGGGGCTGCGCCCCCGCCTATCTCTTTCAGTCCTTCGGACTTTTTAAAACACGCTAAAAGGGCAAAGAATCACGCCTTTGGCCTTTTAGCCACTTGTCAAACTTCAGTTACCTTTATCCTTATTACTTATCGATTAAGGCTTCCCTCCTATCCAAACATAGGAAAGCAGCATGGTATGAGCGATTTATGTAGGAATTTAAGGGAATAAAGGAAAGGGGGCACTATCCTGTTGCACACTTTAAAGCAAACAGCTGAAAGCATGGATTCTATGACATGGATGTCCCCTTGATGGCAAAAACAAGCAGGAAGAGGACGGCGATGAGCTGCCAGCGGCGAGCACGAAGGTCTTTCTTGGTACGACCCAACATGATGGCAAGATAGCAGAACAGAAACATGACCACCAACAGAGGAATGGCGACCCGCCAGAGGTCGGACTGCAACGAGACACGGAACCCCAGACCAAGACCTACAAAAAGGGTGTTGGTCCCTGTGGCAATGCCTAACAAGAGAACGGTGAGCCAACGTGAAATATCGTAGGCGGGAAGCTCCTTCTCCTTCTTGCGGAAAGCCGGGAAGAACATGCGCAGCGCCACTACAACAAGCAAGCCCATATAAACCAAATTGTCGTACTCGGGGAGGTCAAACCGCAGCAAATTGCCTACATAAAGCCCTGCAAGTATGAGTAGTACATGCACAATGGCCACAAGAAACGATACCCCCAAACCACGAGTGAGGCGGATAGGGTTTTTCAAAGCACAAGCCCGTAAAGAAACCATAACGGGGACAGAGAGTGCAACGGAGAGGATGATATATTCTAAAACAGACATAGCGTTATGATAATGATTTTGTTATTGTTATAAAGTCGTTGACGGAGAGTTGCTCGGCACGGAGGGAGAGGAACTGCTCGGGCACAGCATCGAGCGGCATGTTGAGCTGCCGGAGGGCATTGCGGAGGGTTTTGCGCCGTTGGTTGAAGCCTATCTTGACCACCTTGATAAACAGGTTTTCGTCACATTCCAAGGATGTTACAGCGTTGCGGCGGAGCCGGATGACGGCCGATTTGACCTTGGGGGGAGGGTTGAAGACATGCTCGTGGACGGTGAAGAGGTATTCTATATCGTAAAAGGCTGAAAGCAAGACACTGAGGATGCCGTAGGTCTTGCTGCCCGGCTTGGCGGCAACACGCTCGGCAACCTCTTTCTGGAACATGCCCACGAGTTCAGGGACACGGTTTCGGTTGTCGAAGACCTTGAAGAGGATCTGCGACGAGATATTATAGGGGAAGTTGCCAATGACGGCGAAGGGCTCGGAGAAGAGGGAGGAGAGGTCGAGGGTCAGGAAATCACCTTCGATGACATGCAGCGAGGGATAGTGGTCGTGGAGGTAGACTACAGACTCGCGATCGATTTCAATGGCATGAAAGTCAATGCCCTCCTTGTCGTAAAGGTATTTGGTGAGGACGCCCATGCCGGGGCCTATCTCGAGAACGTGAGGGGTAAGCCCTGTGAGACTGTCGGCAATCTGACGGGCAATGTTCTCGTCCTTGAGGAAATGCTGGCCGAGGAACTTCTTGGCCTTGACATTATCGGGCGGGAAGGGATGCAGAGTTGATGGTTGATTGACAGTTTTTTGCATAGTATGAACGTGTTTATCTAAGCAATAAGACGGTGCCCTTGGCTGTTTGATAGCCAGCAGCGGAATTGACATCGCGGTAACGGCAGAAATAGACATAGGCCGCCTGACGGCAGGGCTTGCCATGAGCGGTGCCGTCCCATCCTTCATTGATATCGGTACTATGGTAGACTTTTGCACCTTGGCGGTCGAAAATCCATATTTCGTATTCAAGAATTCCATTGCCGATGGCGGAGAAACGGTTATTGCTGCCCGCACCGGGGGTGAAGACATTAGGGAAATAGATGGTTGGCAGGACAAGGGTAATCTGCTCGCTGAGGGTATCGGCACAGAGTTCGTTGCTAATGACGAGAGTGAGCCGGAGGGTGTCGTTTTGTTCGTTGGCGAAGTAGACAAGATGTGAAGAATGATTGTCGGACAACTGGCCGTCGATATACCAATCCTGCGAGATGTAGTCAAAACTGGTGTTGGTGGCTTCGATTTGGCGACCGTCGACATTGATTTGCCATGTGGCATGAAGGGGAACTATGGGTTGGAGACAAAGGCTGTCGGTCGAAGCGCAAAGGGCGGTATTGGCATGGTTGACAGTGAGAAAATAGCAAGTGGGGGAAGAGGGATTGACGGAGATGAGACTGGAATGCAGCTGGCCGTTCAAAGCGGGATCGTAGGGTTGCGAGGTCCACTGGTAGAGATGGCCGGAAGAGCTGTCGCAGGAGACAAGATAATGAGCTGGATAACGGCAGGTGTGCTCCTGATGGAAGAGGATGGGAATGGTGTCGAGCACCTGAAGCTGGAGCTGGATGACACTGTCGCACTGATTGGTGGTGAGGAGAGAGTCGGTGTATTTGCCCGGCTGGGCGATTTGCTGCCCATTGAATTCATAGAGAGACCCTTGGCAAATAGTATCAAAAATCTGGATGAAATGATTAGGAAAGGTTTGAAGGGTATGGATGACGATACTGTCGGCACCATTGAGACACGAAAGGGTGTCGTTGCGACTTCCCTCCTGGGTGAAAAGAATGCCACGCCATGTGAGGGGAAGACTGTTGAAACAGACAGTAGTATCGAAATAGGAGAAAACATTGTGGAGGACATGGAGATTGTAGGTGATAAGGCTGTCGCAACCCGAGATGTTGGGGATGGTTACAACAGCTCCGGTGGTATCGGTGTAGAAAATGGAGTCGTTGAAGGTTCGAGGAAGAAGGTTTTCGATGCAGGTGTCGGTGTAGACAGATGTTGTGGACTGATTAAGTGTGAGATGCAATACGATGGTGCTATCGCAACCGCTGACGGTAGGAAGTATGCCCGTGAGGGTATCGACAACAGAATGATGGTAGGAGTTGCCACGCCAGTCGAAGGAATCGCAGGCCGTTGCCACAGTGTCGCCGACAACATTGGCGAGGAAAGTGACCGAGAAGGTGGTGTCGAAACGGCAACCGCTGCTGTCTAAGATGTGGACAGTGTATTGCACAGTGGTGTCGGCGAGGAGGTTGTCGGGGGCAATGATGCAGAAAGAGGTGTCGCTGCGACGAACATTCCACGGGCCAAGAAGGTCGACATAAGCGACGGTGGGCCGATATTCGTTGCGGGAGAGGCGGTCGGGGTTGAGCGCCAGGGACCATCCAAAGATATAGCCATTATCGCCAACCCAACCGTCGATAACTTCGATGTACCAAGTACCATTCATCGGACAACCAATGAGGGAGGCAAGGGATTCGTCGGGATGGTAGAAATGGGTGCCTAAGAGGACGTTCGATGAGTCGAGACTGTTATTATGGGCATTGCTGAGACGATAGACGAGGCCATCGCCAGCGGCATAGGTATAGCCTGCATCGGTGGCATCAGACCAACAGTAACGCCAACCTGTGCCCGGACGGTTACCGAGGTCGGTGGAATCGCAGTTCGAGCCATTGGAGAGGGGGTCGGACACACCGAAATCGGTACTCATGGAGGCATTGGAACCGGACTGCCACCCACGACTTGAAGAACCGATAGTGCTATTGCAGTTGGAATTGCCGTTACCCCCATAACGCAGTATGTCGGCACTTTGGTTGTTGGGACAGGTGATGTTGATGTAAAGGTCGCCGACATAGGAGTGCTCAATATTAAGCATGACGTAGCGAATATCGTTGACATCGGTGATGCGGGCGTCGTTGGGGAAATCGGAAAAAACCAGTTCGGAGCGGTAGGAACAGCCGTGAGGATCGCAATAAATGCCATCGGGAAGGAAGATGCGCTCAGCTTCGGAGAGTACGGACTGGCCGATGTTGACACGCAGGGGAGACTGGCTGCCGAAGCCTACCCAGACATTGAAAGAGTCGGAGGGGCAAAGGATTTCGGGGACATTGATTTCGATGTCCATGTGTTTCTGTTCGATACGGACTTGGTCGGTGTCGGGACAGCCTCCGGCGGTGTTTACAACAAGCGTGTAGACACCCGGCTGGGTGACACCGATGGAGCGAGAGGTTTCACCTGTGCTCCAAAGGTATGAATCGGCACTGTCGGCAAGAAGAAGAAGCGTGTCATTGCCACAGAGTTGGTGGGAACCACGAATAAAGGCAGGGAAACAGGGGGTGTGGAGATGGAGGAGACGCTGGCAGCGGCTTTGCCCTGTATCAGGAATGGCAGAAAGGGAGAAAGAGTAGTCGTGGTTGGGCGACAACCCGTCGACCCGGAAGGAGCCACCAAATACAGTGGTGTCGACACTGTCGTAACTGAGGAGAAATGCACCGGCAGGGTCGTTGGGCAACCATGAAAGCGTGGCAGCGGTGGGGGTAAGATTGGTGTAGGAGAAGTTGGTTATGAAGTTGCTGCAGGGAGAAGGGTGGACAGTGTATTGAAGGGAAAAACCTGAGAAATTGGTTGTAGCATTTGATGTAAAATAGAGGGTCATGACACCCGTTACGGAGATTCGATGCAGGGAACCCATTCCGCTATAAGTGCCTAATACAGTGCCTGTACGGCCTTGGCCGTTGTAGACATAGAGGTAGTCGCTCATCCACTCGGTGGTGTAGTTGCCCGAAATCTCGATGGTGTCGCCAAAACGGGCAGTGATAACCACCATGCCGGCGAAATTGTTGGAATAATTGCCCGCGTCGCCTCCATCATCAATAATAACGCCCGAAAAGGAGACGGTGCCATCGATGTTGACGGTTGACGCATTGGAAAACAGGACACTGTCCTGCGCCTGACAGGGAAAAAGAGGCAGTGATGCCAACAGGAGAAGGGTTATGGTATACAATAGGTGTTTCATCATGGTCTGGCCTCTGGAATTATGTCATCTGATTGTGTTCATCCATTTGGAAAAGAGGTAATGTCACACATAATATGCTCAAATTTTAAAATCCGGTTGTGAGGAAGTTTTATCATTGGATGGAGTCGGGAGGAAGCGTGTTAGACAGAAGACGGTAACGCTTGCGAGCCTGGTCGATGTAGAGGCTTGACGGATAGTCTAAAATAATCTTTTCATAGCAGACACGGGCACGAGCAGGATTGTCAAGACGCTCTTCGTTGAGCTGAGCCAGAAGAAGGAGAGCATCGTCGGCCAGAATATCGTTGGGATAGAAATCGACCAACTGCTGCAGTAGGGAATCGGCTTCGGTGTAGCGTTGCTGCTGAATGCGAATGCGGGCTTTCTGATACAACACTTCATCGAAGAGGGGGTGGGAAAGGGCACTGTGAGCAATGTCGTCGAAGGCATCCCAGGCAGAGTCGAGGAGGTTGCGGTAAAGCAGAAGGTCGGCGGCAGCATAGCGGGAAAGCATGTCGAAGGTGCTGTCGTCCTCCATGTTGTCGCTGATAAGGAGGGAGAGCTCCATGGCATCGTTGGCAATGAGCTTAGAGGTAGAAGCACGGAGAACATCAAGTTGGGTCTTTGCCCAAAGGAAGTCGTTGTTATAGTAGGAGAGTTTGGCGTTTTTGAATTTGGCTTGCGAGCCCAAGACATCGTTTTTGTTGTCTTTTTCGACCTGCATGTACAGAAGGGATGCATCCCACACTTCGCCAGCAAAAAGGAGGAGGTCGCCGAGGGCGAGTTTGGTTTCATCGCGCTCTTTGGAAGGGAGTTTAGGGAGGTCAAGAATGTCATAAAGCATATCGGCGGCACGCTGAACACTGTCGGCATAATAGGCCATGAGGTCGGCATAGTTGCGCATAAGCTGGACGGTGCGTACATTTTTGCCTAATTCGTCGAAAGCCGACTCGTAGTCGTGGATGAGCTGCCAAAGGAGCTTGTTTTCGATGGGGAAATTGCGGTTTATACGGGCAAAAGCCACCTCGAGAGCCCCTACCCTTGCGGCGAAATAATAAGGGCTGTCAGAGCCTTTTTTGGACACAAGAGAGTAACATTGGTGAGCCACATCGAACGACAGGTTGGAACGGGCGATAGAAGCGACACGCATGAGCGGCTCTCCGCCCAAATCGGGGAAACGGGTATCGACAGCCTTGGCTTGAACAAAAGCAAACTGGAAATCTTTCTGTTGCAATGAAAACCAGAGCATCATCTCGATATACTGCTTGTTGTCGGGCTGCTGTTGGACACGCTGGATGAGAGTGCTGCGTAACCCATCGACAAGTTTGGGATTGGCAGTTTCGTTCAACACGCGCTGGAGGGAAATCTGGATTGAGCCGAGCATGTTGGGCGATTTGTCGAGGAGGCCGAAGTACTCCTGCATCATGGCTTCGTAGTTTCCGATACGCTCATACAGGGTGGCCAGCTCGCTCACATAAATAAATTCGTTCTGCATCTTTTTGCGAGCGAAAAGATATACTTGGATGGCATACTCGGGATGGCCGATAGTTTCGAAAGCCTGCGTTAACTCACTGATTTGCTTGGTGTCAAAACTAATCTTTTGGACTACTGCATCGTAAGTTTTTGTGGATTTTCGACGGTCACCACGAAGTTCGTAGACCCGACCCAGGTCAACGAAGAGATAAAGATCTTTGGGATACTGCTTGATGCGTTTCTCAACAAGGTTCTCGGCGTCTTTGTATTCCTTCAACTCGAGATAGGAGCGGAAAAGCATCTGGTAATAAAACTTGTTGGGTGCTCGCAAATAGAGCGCTTCGTAGCACTCGGCAGCCTGTTGGAATTGGCCATTGGAATAATAGTGTGCAGCCAGCTGCTCCTGTGATTGCTGTGCACGGCAAGGAGGGAGGAAACACAGCATGAAGGCAAGGCACACCAACCACCGCTTATGATTCAAGACCGTTGTCATGGGCACATATTTTAAAAAAACACCGGAAAGGGGACTCCCGGTGTTGAAAAGAGTGACTAAGCTGGGATTCGAACCCAGGACCCCATCCTTAAAAGGGATGTGCTCTACCTGCTGAGCTACTTAGTCGAACCATATTTGTGACTAAGCTGGGATTCGAACCCAGGACCCCATCCTTAAAAGGGATGTGCTCTACCTGCTGAGCTACTTAGTCGCCTCAAATTTGAGTTTGCAAAAGTACAACTTTTTTCTCTTTCAACAAAAAGAAATTGCTTTTTAATTTATTGCTATTAACGTAATACACTATAATACAGTATAGTATATATTAGAATATTTTTTTTAAGAATAAAATATTTGGCCATTCAATAAATAATTCGTAACTTTGTTTTCTCAAATAATGAAAAAAATATGACTTCTGATATAAAAATAAAGCAAGGTTTCGGTGACATAAAATTCGATATGCCCATAGAAGAAGTGGTAGCCATTTTGGGCAAGCCCAACGAGGTTGAAACCATCGAAAACGCAGTCGATGAAACAACAACTGTACTCCACTATAAAGAGACGTTGACACTCTTTTTCGAGGGCGACAGCCCTACCCTATCGTGCATAGATATTGCAGATGAAAATGCCACGCTTTTTGATAAGAAAATTTTCGAAATGAACGAGAAAGAGATTGTGCGATTAATGGTGGATAATCACTATTTTGAACAAGACGTGGACAACGAAGACTGGGGAGAAAGAAGAGTGACCTTCGGCGAAGGGAATATTGATTTTTTCTTCGAAGACGATGAATTGCTATCAGCCATTATCGGCAAATAAGATATATGGATAGCACACTAACTCCATTGTTTTCAACATCATACCTGCCATCAATACGATATATGGCGTGTCTGGCCAAATACCGTAATGTGGTGATTGAACAGCATGAGACTTTTCCGAAACAGACCTATAGAAACCGGACAGAAATTGCTACCGGCAACGGGGTTTTGATGCTTAATGTACCCGTTTCGAAACCCAACGGAAACCATACTTGCACAAAGGATATTGCGGTCAGCTACCAGGAACCATGGCACATCCGCCACTGGAGAGCCATAGAATCAGCATATAACGCTGCACCCTACTTCCTGTATTATAGGGACGGACTTGAAAGAATCGTTTTGGCAGAACATAACAGACTAATTGATTTAAACGATGAACTGCTGAACTATCTATTACGAAAATTGAAAATCGAATGCTCTATTGAATATAGTAAAGAATACAGACCAGCGGCAGATGAACCTTACGATTTTCGAGTGTCTTTGACCTCAAAAAAGAAAAATGATGGACTTCTGTATCCATCATATAGCCAAGTATTTGAGAATAGACACGGCTTCAAACCCAATCTTAGTGTGATTGATTTGCTGTTTAATATGGGGCCTGAAGCTCGAGCATATCTTATGGCAATAAGCATAGATTAACTCAGAAATGCACAATAGCCTTAACGGCAAGAAAAATCTCAGACCCACTAACTATACAATTTACACCATTTATTGGGGCAACTTCATAGTCGTCTGAAACCCTCAACATATCTCAAAAAAGCAAAACCCTACAACAATCAAACGAACTTAATAAGGAACCAAAAAGGGACTTTAAACAACATAGAACATGACAGTTAAAGCAATTGTTCCCCGTGAAACAGGAAACTATTTTGACTGTTGCATGTATATCAAAAGAACAGATATATCAGCAGGAGAGACGCCACTGATTCGCGAGGCCTGACCTATTGTTCGAGGTTGCATCTTATTTAATTTTTCACGAGCCTCATAGGACAATGAAGTCAATGTAAAATAGTTAAAATTGGAAGGCAGCAATATGTCCTCGAATTTTAAAATACGATCTGCAACATCCTTTTCTTTCTCAATATACCGTTGATATTTGAGGAGAATTTCAGTTGCACTGACAACTTCATCCTTGAGATGAGCAGGAACCGTATTGACTTGCGAGACCAATAAAGGAGATATAGTAAGAAGATGCCCCATATTGATTTCTGGTCGCAACAATAGGTTGACTAATTTTAACCGTTGTTGTATGGTGGGAGTTGCAAGACTCTCAAGAAGCGAATTAGCCTCACTTGGGCTGATAGAAGTGTCTTGCACAATTCCAATAAGTTCTTCCGTGTATTTCATCTTCTCCCCTACCCTATCCATTCTTTCATCTGATGCAAGACCGATCTGGTGCGAGAGAGGTGTCAAACGCACATCAGCATTATCCTGTCGAAGAAGAATTCTATATTCAGCACGGGAAGTAAACATGCGGTACGGCTCATCAACACCTTTGGTGACAAGGTCGTCAATCAACACTCCAATATACGCCTGTGTACGATTCAGGATAAAAGGAGATTTCCCATTTAGTTTGAGGACAGCATTGATTCCAGCCATCAAACCTTGACAAGCCGCCTCTTCATATCCCGTGGTTCCATTAATCTGACCTGCGAAATACAAATTCTCAACGGTTTTAGTCTCAAGAGTGTATTTCAGCTGAGTAGGCGGAAAATAATCATACTCAATAGCGTAACCAGGCTTAAAGATTTTAGCCTGCTCAAAACCTTCTATCGAATGAAGAGCATCGAGCTGAACATCGAGAGGCAGAGAAGAAGAAAAGCCATTGAGATAATAAGAATTTGTTCTCCAACCCTCGGGTTCAACAAAAAGTTGGTGACGATTCTTCTCCGCAAAACGAACAATCTTGTCTTCAATTGAAGGGCAATAACGGGGTCCATGTCCTTGTATGCGTCCCGTATAAAGAGGAGACCTGTCAAAACCTGTACGAAGTATCTCATGGGTATGCTCATTGGTGTATGCTAAGAAGCATGGACGCTGTCGTTCCAACGGTTTAGTGTCTAAAAAAGAAAACTTTTGAGGATTGTCGTCTCCCGGTTGTTCTATCAACTTATCAAAATTAATCGTCCGTCCATCAATACGAACTGGTGTACCCGTCTTGAGACGCTCAACAGAAAAACCCAACTCGTGAAGACGATCTGAAAGACCCTCGGCAGACCTCTCCCCTATCCTACCACCAGACCACGAACCTTCACCGATATATATTGTACCTTTTAAGAAAGTCCCGTTCGTAAGAATAACTGCTTTCGCAGAGATATCAATACCCAACCGAGTATGAACCCCGCAAACAATACCATCTTTAACATGGACATCCACTACTTCATCTTGCCAAATAGAAAGATTGGAGATATTCTCTAAGACATGCCTCCAATTAAGAGAAAAAAGCATTTTGTCGCACTGGGCTCGAGGACTCCACATAGCAGGACCCTTCGAAAGATTCAGCATTCGGAACTGAATCATCGATTTATCCGTAACCATGCCAGAATAACCGCCCAAAGCATCAATCTCACGGACTATCTGTCCTTTTGCGACCCCACCCATGGCTGGATTACATGACATTTGACAAATCGTGTCAATATTCATTGTAACAAGAAGTGTCTTAGCACCCAAATTAGCTGCTGCCGCTGAAGCCTCAGCTCCAGCATGTCCACCACCAACCACAATAACATCAAAAGCAGGCCATCTCATCTATGAAAAAGAAACATTAAATTTAACAATCAAGAAGAAAGGGGAGGGGAGAAGTGTATGTTTCGCAAGGAACAATCCTATTAATTGACTGTTTTCCACAATTCTAATGCATCATCTTCACGTTTTCTCATCTGTGCAGCCTCAAAGGTTGTTTTATCGCCTTGCCCCAAAAGATGCAAAATACCATGGATAATAACCCTATGCAGTTCACGATCAAAAGGCACATCAAAAATAGTAGCATTTTCCTTGACCCGATCCACACTAATCATTATATCTCCTGAAATAACATCGCCTTCCACATAATCGAAAGTAATGATATCAGTATATGTATCATGATTAAGGAATGATTGATTGGCCTCAAGGACATAATCATCATCACAAAAAAGATATGAAATGACTCCGACTTTTTTCCCTTGAGAAGTGATTATGGTTTTTATCCACTTAATAAGCCTTTGTTCATCCTCCAAACAAAAGGAGTCAGCCTGTGTAGAAAAAGTAATAGCCATTTTACAAAAAAAGTATATTGAATATCAGTAAACGATTTTTTAGCGAATCTGCATTGAATTCCATTTAAATGTTATAACAAACAATTTATCAACATATTAATGACACATATGGTAGATTATTGCTCATTTTCCTTGTAAAAAAACATCAATATTAGACTGTTTACCTTGCATGCAAAAATCTCGTTGAGTTAAACAGCAGAAAAAACGGGGTTCAGACTTCAACCAACGCACGATGGAAAAAACTATCCAAGACAGCAACACGACGATCCCGCTCGGTAAGAGCGATGCCACGTAGATGGAAAATGAGACGAAGCATTCTACCCCAATCAAGAACTTCGACTTTATCGGACAACATCTGGATAAGCGAGAACGAATCCGCCTGTAGGGTAGGGGAGGGCAAAGCATCGGAACCTTGATTGAACAAATCATCAATATCCGTCTTGATACTGAAGAATATTCCCTCCCGACAATAATCACTTGCAATAACAATAGTATCATTTTCCGTATTACAATGATTCAAAGCAAACTCTACTGCTTGAAGAACTGGTACGGAAATTGTTGCATGATAATTATCAAGATGATTCTCGTAACATACAGCAGCGATAAAATCTTCAACCTTCCGAATAGATACTTTATGTTTCTGGATAACAATCTTTTCCATCATTATATTCGCTAAATAATCCAATACAAAGATACGATAATTTTTCTAAATATCCACCAGAATCAATAAAAGTAATCTTGAACCTTGGCTTTATAGTAGGGCGACAGCGAAGGTGGAACTGTACGGAAAAGATCCGAATTCGGCTTCTGCAACTTATTAAACTTTTCAATATCAATTTGTGAAGGCTGATGGGGCTTATCCTTACCTTCACGGCTTTCACGACGTTCTTCCTTCTCGCGTTGCATTTCAGCTTTTTCATGTTCCAAAAGACGGGTCATAATCTGCTGCTGCCTATTGATAGTCTGTTGTGAAATAATGCGATTCACCAGATCCGTCTCAGTTTGTTCCATCTGTTTTACAAGTTTGTCTATCTCTCTTGACAACTGAGAGTTTCCTGCATTCCCCTGTTTTAATTCCTGTCCATATTCTTGCATCATTCTACGAATCATTTCCTGCTGTGCAGCCATTTTGGCAAACTCCTCACTCATTTGCGTACTCGATTTATCACCAATCTTTTTACGTCCGTTAGGGCTGTTTTTACCCTGTTTATCAAGTTGCTTTTTCAATGCTTCCATTTGGCGGTTAAGCTCTTGCTGCAATTCCTTCATTGACTTTGCCGAAGGCTTTCCATTGCCCGGTTTGCTACAATTGCCTTTCATCTTCATGCCTTTGTTCTTGCAGCTGCCATTATTTTTCTTTTGCTGGTTTTGTCGCATCTGATTCTGCAACTGATCGAGAGATTCGGCCATAACCAAAGCCAGATTATTAAAAGAAGTCATGGCATACTGCATTGACTGTGAGGATTGTGTGTTCTTATATGAACCATAGAACGACTGATTCATCTCCAACAAACCAGAGAGAGAACGGGCAATATTGTTATTGACATCACTTATATTCTTATTAAGAACGCTTGCAACAGCTATCTGGCGTTTCGCAATTGCCCTAAGCGAATCCTCAACACCCTTAAAATCATCTTTAATCTTATTTTGCGATGCAATAATAGACTGATATTTTGGGTCTTGAATATACGTAGAACGAACCTGGTCAATCAAAGACTCCTGATTAAATGAAAGGTGAACCAAATTCTTGAGTAGCTTACGAATAGCCTCAGAGTCCTCTGCCAAGTCCTCTTGTTCCAACTCCTGGGCTGATTCAGCCAACTGTTCCGACAATTCATCAAGTTGGTCAGCTGCCTCTTTTTGATGTTTGGAAGCATCCTTATTTTTCCCTTTATCAAGCTTATTTTCAGCATTCTGCTGACTATTATCAATCTTTTTCAGTTGTTCTTTGTCAACCTTGAAATCAAGATTCTCATCCAGATTTTTATAATCTTGTTGAATTTTATTAATATCTTGTTTCAATTCATCAAACTGTTTATTCAGGTCTTGCTGCTCTTTCAAAGCCTTTTCCTTCTCATTTTTCGTGTTCATACGCTCTGTTTTCTCCGACAGCTCCCTTTGCTTTTGTGCTAAATTCTCAGCCTTTTGCACAGCATCCTCAACCTTTTTCTCCAACTCTATCCGCTTCATCAATTCAATATTCTGATCAAGTTGTTTCTCAAGGTCCTCGTTGTCCATCTTAATTTTCTCCAACTGCTCTTGAACTTTCTTCTTATCCATCTCATTCATAAGCTTATCCAGCTCTTGCATCAACTCCTTCATTTCATCGTTCAGCACCTCATTCATCAACTTGTCAAGCTCACGCTGTTTCTCCATCAAACGCTCACTCTGATCCTTGAATTTTTGTTCAAGCTGCTTATTTTCGCGCAGTTGGTTTTGCATCTGCTGCAGCATTTGCTTGATTTCTTCATGCTTTTTCGAAAGTTCCTGGAATTCCTTTTTATCTTGCCAGTCCAAATCCTTCTTCTCCACCAATTTACGCATCAATTCATTTATGTCGGACTGCATTTTTTTAAGCTCAGACAATGATTTCTGGACTTGATGCTGTGCTTCTGCCGAATTCCTGTCCAGAATATTTTCCAACTCTTTTTCTGTGGGAATCTCCACTTCGAATTGCTGTGATTTTGCTGACTTGGGACCATGTATTGCATCATTATCCCAGACCTCAAAATAATACCATAATTTATCACCTGGGAGCAATTCAATCATCGACAAATCAATTGAATGATAGAATTCTTGAACCGACTCCTTTGTCAACCCTATCTCAACAGAAGTAACAGTCTTGACAGATGTATCCGAGACATTGGTTTTCACAGTCTTGAATTCAAGTTTGCTAAACCCGTAATCGTCTTTGACACGGCCTTGGAAAAAGACTCGGTCAAATGCTGAAGAATCGTGCATTTCAACCACCGAAATAATGGGCGGAACATCCGATATTGCCGACACAGAAAACTTAAGCGAATCGGAAGAAGAAACCGCATTATTAACTGCGTAAAACCAATAATCAAATGAGCTCAAAGCTCTTAAAGTCAATGAAGCACGTCCATTGGCATCAGGCACGACGGCTCTATTCTTCCCATCGGTGACAAAGTAGAGCGTATCCACATTCTGCGTATTGAAAAGCCAACGCACATAAGTCCCTTCCGGAACCACAACATCGCCCTCGTTAGCCAACGACTCATCCTCTTTCCCGGTATAAGCAGGGTAGGAGAGAAGTGTTTGAAAATCAACGATTGATGGTTTATTTATCACTTGAAGGGAATAGTCAACCGAACGGATATCGGCTCCTTGCAAAAAGAACCTAAACGTCCTTTGTATTGTTTTGAAGACATAAGTAAAATGACTCTTGTCGACCGAGTGCATCTTAAACACATTCCCCTCAACATTGATGAACACCTCTGCCGGAACCGTCTCACCTTTCACCTCCACATTTAATTCAAAATCATCATATTGAACTGCCTCAAGCTGCTTGTTCTCAATCACAAAAACGAACGGAGCAGGACGTTCAAAATAGGTATTATAATGAGTGATGCGATGGGAAGGAGTGATAATAACAGCAGGAGACACCAACAACAATACAAGAATGACTACCAGCGGAATAAGTGCATATTTAATATACTTGCGATTGGCTTTCAGATCAACTGCCTGATGAAAGGGGAGGGGACTGAGCTGCGCCGTTTTTTGTTCGATGGCAGAAATCAACAAACTGTCGTCATCTGTTTGTACAGTATTTTGCAACTGTAGAAGATTCAATAGTTTATCCTTAATCTCAGGGAAATGGCTACCTACTATTCGGGCAGCCTCCTCATAAGAAATCACTTTCCCCAACCTGAACATCTTGGCAAGCGGAACAAGCACATAATATCCCAATATTACCAAAGCCGAAACCAAATAAAACCAAAAAAGGATGGCTCGGATCATACTGCCAAAATATCCAAAATACTCAAGCAGAGTCACCAAAAGAAAAAGGGACAACAAAAGTGCCAGGGAATAAAGAATTCCCTTTATCATCCTGTTTTTATAGTATTTACGGATGAACCGATTAAGATTATCAAGTATGATTCCTGTGCTTTTCACCTAATCAAAATAACTTGCAAAGATACAAAAAATAATTAGTATATCGCCAATTCAATAAAAAATCGTACCTTTGCACAACAAAAGAAATGCTATGAACAAAGTAATTATTATCACTGGCGCTTCGTCGGGTTTCGGCAAGGCTATGGCCGAAAGACTTGTCAAAAAAGGTCATAAAGTATACGGAATATGCCGCAGAGAAATGAACCATCCGTCAATCTGCTACATGCAGGGAGATATCCGCGACGCTGAACGTATTGAGCAAATTGTCAAAGAGATACACGATAAAGAGCAACACATAGATGTATTGATTAACAATGCCGGAATGGGCATAGGAGGTTCATTGGAACTGGCCACACTCGAAGAAATCCAAACCCAGATGGGAGTGAACTTTATGGGCTGTGTAAACATGTGCCAAAAAGTACTGCCCTACATGCGCAAACAACGATACGGAAAAATCATAAATTTAAGCTCTATTGGCGGGATAATGGGGTTACCCTACCAAGGGTATTACTCGGCTTCAAAATTCGCCATAGAGGGCTTTTCCGAGGCTCTGAGCGCCGAAGTGAAAGGGTTCGGTATCACAGTCTCAATGGTAGAACCCGGCGATTTTGCCACCAACTTTACTGCAAGCCGCAAAAACTCGCAAGCCACACTCAACGACCCCGACTACGGCCCAATCTTTAAACAGTCATTAAATCTCATTGAAAAAGAGGAAAATGGAGGTTTGAAACCAGACGTACTCTCTCGTAAAATAGAGAAGATTGTAGATGCCCGCCATCCTCGCCTGCGTTATGTGGTGGCCAACTTTGAACAATGGCTCTCGGTGGCTCTCAAACGGTTCATTCCCGGCAATTGGTTTGTCAACATTCTGGTAAGTTATTACAAGACCAAACCTTGAAAACAACCTTTGCGCATACTGCCTATCGCTAATTGAAACAGTGTTGTGCGAACACTGGAATAAAACGTTTTCTAATGCTTACCATTGGAAAATACTATTGTGTGCCAGTTATTTATCTTGTGTGTTCCATTATAGTGCAACTATCTTGTACGTAACTCCACTACTACATGCACAGAACAATCCCTGTCAATAAATAACTGACAGATATATCGTCTTTTATTCCAAAGAAAAGTTGATTACACCGATTGATAGCCGATGTTTCGTTTTTCTCTCATTCGTTATACCTCAGTTCTCCCATCGTTCTCCCATCGTTCTTCCTCTAACAAAGGATAAATGATGGGAAAACGGGAGAACAACGAGCGAAGCAAGAAAACAAGAAGGGTTTTGGAATCCCGAATCGGGATACAAGCTTGAATGAATGACCAGTTCAAGACAAAGCACAAAAAAAGCGGGTGAGATGGAAATTAATCTCACCCGCTTAGTTATGATGTTGAATATTAGATGCTTTTTTTGAAAATAGCACGTTTCATCAAAGGCGATGACTTGTAGGTTGTGTCCCAAATGCGCTGCGCCTCGTTTCCTATAATTTGAGGATTGGAGTATGCCCAACGGACATTCCGTTTTATTGCATTTCCACTCATATAGGCATAGTAGATGGAGTGGACACCCCTTTTCTGCCAATCGGGATGGACACCGTTGAGCAGCAAGTCAATGTCGGTGAATTTATGCAATGCCTTAAGAATGTGGTACCAACCAAAGGGGAAGAGATGGCCGTTGGCTTTCTTGTAAGCGGCATTGAGGTCTGGAATGCTGAGGCCGAAAGCGACCAAATTATCATCCTTATCTACCACAAAACCAGCAAAATCAAGATTGATGAACGGGAAATATTCGTTGATGTAGGTGTCAATTTCCTTCTCGGTGAGGGGAACAAAGTCGTAGAGGTCTTGGAATGCTGCATTGATGGTATGGAAGAATTTGCGAGCATAAGGATAAACCTCTTTGCGCGATTTGAATTTGAGTATGCGCAAATTGTACTTCTGCATGATAAGTTCATTGATTCGGGCCACCTTGTCGGGTATGGGTTGGGAGGCATGAATCTGGTACTGTGCCCATTGGCATGGGATTTCATATCCGGCACGCTGGATGAAATCAATGTAATACTTGGGGTTGTAGAGGGTGCTGATGTTTTGTCTTTCTTCGAAACCTTCTATCACCCAGCATTCTTTGTCCATATCTGTGAAACCGAAAGGACCCTCGATCTCGGTCATTCCTTTTTCTTTGCCATAAGCCACAACTGTATCAAGCAACTTGCTGAAAACATCATAATCCTCGATAAAGTCGAACCAACCAAAACGGACTGCCTTCTTATTCCAACGTTCATTTACAGAATAGTTTATGATGCCAGCAACGCGACCTACGATTTTCTTGTCGCGGTAGGCAAGCCACATCTTCAAGTCACAATGGTCAAGAGAGGGGTTCTTTTTTGTCAACAGCCCCAATTCGTCATTCATCAAGGGAGGGATATATGAGGGTACATCCTTGAAAAGTTTATTCGGAAATTTAATAAAAGCGCGTAATTGACAGCGCCCTGTAACCTCCTTAATTATGATGTTTTCCATTGTCAACATTATTATTACAATACGGACATTTGTTTAAAGCATTTGTAGATTTTTTCTACAGCATAGTCGATTTGCTGATGGGTGTGGGTAGCCATGAGTGCGAAACGTATCAAGGTGTCCTCGGAAGGAACGGCAGGGGGTATCACAGGGGTGACAAAAACACCTTCCTCGAAAATCATGTGTGTGAGAATGAAGGTTTTCTCAGCATCGCGGATAAACAAGGGGATGATGGGTGTTTGAGTATGACCTATCTCAAAACCAAGGTCTCTGAATGCCTTCATGGCATAATTAGTGTTGTCCCAAAGAGCCATGTTGCGCTCGGGTTCGGTACGCATGATATGGAGTGCGGCAAGAACCGAAGCGGTAGAAGCTGGAGAGATGGAAGCGGTGAAGATGTAGGGTCGGACACTGTGTTTCATGTAGTTGATGGTTTCCTTGTCGGCAGCGATGAAACCACCGATGGAGGCCAATGATTTGGAGAAGGTGCCCATGACGATTTCCACATCGTTGAGTTTACCGAAATGGTCACATGTGCCGCGACCTTCGCGCCCGAAGACTCCTAAGCCGTGAGCTTCGTCGACCATCAATGTGGCTTGATACTTTTCACAAAGGTCTACCAATGTTTCGATGGGGGCAACATCGCCTTCCATGGAGAAAACACCGTCGGTGACAACAAGTTTGCTTGCATCAATCGGGCACTTTTGTAACTGGCGCTCAAGGTCTTCCATGTTACAGTGCTTGAACTTCATGGTGGTGGCGAAAGTGATTTGCTTGCCTTCCATGATAGAGGCATGGTCAAGCTCATCGAACAGGACATAGTCGCTCCGCCCTGTGACACAAGGGATAGTACCTGAGTTGGCTTGGAAACCAGCAGAGAAAAGCATTACACCATCTTTACCTAAAAATTCGGCCAGCTCGTCTTGGAGCTGGATGTGGATATCGAGTGTTCCGTTGAGGAACGGCGATCCGGCACAGCCGGTTCCATACTTGTCGATAGCAGCTTTAGCAGCCTCTTTAATCTTAGGATGGTTGGTAAGACCAAGATAAGAATTTGACCCAAACATAAGAACCTTTTTGTCTTTGACAAGAACTTCGGTATCTTGTTCGGAGGAAATAGGGGTGAAATAAGGGTAAATACCCTTGGCTTTAGCTTCTTGAGGAGCTGTGTAACGAGCAAGTTTCTTTTGTAAAGGTTTCATTTAACGTATACAGCATTATCAATAAAAATGCAAAATAACAAAAAAAAATTCATATTTCAAAAATCTACTCTGTTAAAAAACAGAACAGCTTTTCTGTCAATCGACTTGCGCCAATTCTAAAAAATTGGTTTTTAATTTGTTCTTTGCCTAAAATTTGGGCAGTGAGGTCATAATATTTTAACACTTCATCGGGAGTGGATATACCGCCAGCTGCTTTGAAACCAACCCATTTTCCGTATTCTTGGTGGTGTTCTTTTATTTTTTTTAACATCACTTCGGCTGCCTCTAAAGTGGCAGAGACAGCGATTTTGCCCGTCGATGTTTTGATGAAATCGGCTCCTGCCTTAATTGCAATTTCGGATGCTTTTGCAATATTCGACTGGGTTTGCAACTCGCCTGTCTCAAGGATGACCTTAAGAGTATGGCCTGTTGTTTCCTGACGGATGGCGGCAATCTCGTCAAAGACTTTGTTGTACTCTCCTTCAAGTAGTGAACCACGGGAGATTACTGTATCGATTTCATCGGCTCCTTCGTCGATGGCATAACGGACTTCTTGCAATTTAACGGGTAGGGGAGATTGTCCAGCTGGAAATGCTCCTGCCACTGAAGCCACTCGTATTCCACTACCATTAAGATATTTTGAAGCCTGACGAACAAAGACAGGGTAAACGCATACTGCAGCAACATGCTCTATGTGACGGGAGGAATCGCACAGTTCCAATGAACGACGACACAGGTTTTCCATCTTTTGCCGGGTGTCTGAGCCTTCGAGTGTTGTATTATCTATACACGAGAATACACGCCGCAAACTATCGTATGTTTCAGCAGAATATAAGTCGGGCGACATATAATATAAGCTTTTTACTTAAGTAATTGGTTGATTTTCTCAACTCTACGTTGGTGACGACCTCCTTCGAAAGGTGTATCTAAGAATTCATCCACAATCTTCAAAGCTGTTTCTTGGGGGATGAACCGTGCCGGGAGCGAAATGACGTTGCAGTCATTGTGTTGGCGTCCAAGATGAGCAATTTCAACACTCCAGCAAAGAGCACAACGAACATTGGGATATTTGTTGACTGTCATTTGCACACCGTTTCCACTTCCGCATATCACTATACCACGACGGTATTTTCCACTATTGATAGAATAGCCCAATTGATGGGCAAAATCAGGATAGTCAACACTTTCATTGCTGTTGGTTCCAAAATCTTTCACCTCGAAACCACGTTCGCAAAGATGTTTTTTTACTATTTCTTTCAATTCAAAACCAGCGTGGTCGCATGCTATAGGAATAATTTCGTTCATATCAAAGGATGTTTATAACTTTATTTAGAATGCAAAGATACCATAAAACCATAAACTATTGATAATAATTGAGATTTTATTATGCACAATTTTTTAAACATCAAACCATACATTAAGAAAATCAATACAATAATAAATATCAACAACAAATGTTGACAAGATGATAACAAGTATGTCAATAAAAAATGAAAGAAAAAAAACGGTCTGAAGAGTGTTGATAAACCTGATTCTATCAGTCTATTTTCAACAAGAAAAAGGAGGCGTAACTTACTTTTCACCTTTCAACAAATAGGTGTTAAGATATATACTGTTCGTAATGTTGAAAATTCGAAAAATAATGAGAAACAATGACATTAAAACTAAAAAAATGTTGAAAACGTTTGATAACTATCAATGATAAAAAAAGGTAAAATATTTTTCAACAATATTGACAAACATAATAAAACTAAAAAGATTATTAAATGAAATATGATTATTTTATATAAACCATTTCAAAGATAGGTCTGCAACTTTTTGCAAATCAAAAAAATTATGTATATTTGCAAAATGTAAGGTTCTCCGTCTATCAAGTCGGAGTGTTTGATAATTACATAAATACAACCAATATGGAAGATGAAAAAATGAAAAGCGAAATAATTCGCTTAAAAAAAGAAAAAAATGCTGTAATTTTAGGTCATTACTATCAGCGTGACGAAATACAAGATGTTTCTGACTATATTGGTGATAGTTTGGCTTTGGCTCAGAAAGCTCAGCAATGCGATAATGATATTATTGTTTTTTGTGGCGTGCATTTCATGGCTGAAACTGCCAAGATTCTCAATCCTTCGCGTAAAGTGCTGTTACCTGATATTACTGCCGGTTGTTCACTTGCCGAATCGTGCAAGGGGGAGGATTTTGCCCGTTTCAAAGCTCAGTATCCCGATCATATGGTTATATCATATGTCAATTGTTCTGCTGAGATTAAAGCAATGTCTGATTTAATTTGCACTTCAGGCAATGCTGAACAATTGGTTCGCTCATTGCCCGAGGACCAGAAAATCATATTTGCCCCCGATAAGAATTTGGGTGGTTACATAAACAGTATTACGGGGAGAAATATGGTTTTGTGGGATGGTGTCTGCATGGTGCATGATGCAATGAAGGCTGAAACAGTGATTAAATTGAAAATAGAGAATCCTGATGCTGCGGTTATTGCCCATCCTGAATGTAATGGTGCTTTGCTTCAAGTGGCCGATTTTGTGGGAAGTACCAAGGCTATGCTCAATTTCATCGAAAAGTCCAATTATAAGAAGTTTATCGTAGCGACTGAGACGGGTATCTTATATGAAATGAAAAAGAATAATCCAGAGAAAGAGTTTATCACTGTTACTGCAAAGGAAGGATGTAATTGTGCCGATTGTAGCTATATGAAACAAAATACCCTTGAGAAACTCTATAATTGCCTTCTTAACGAAACACCCGAAATTGTCATGGATGATGCCATTATAGAACGTGCTAAGCTTCCGATAATCAAAATGCTTGACCTCTCTAAAAAATTAGGAATAATAAAATGAGGGGACAACAACAGGTCTACGATTATTTAGACCAACAAGGTATAAAGTATGATTATTATGAGCATCCTGAAGCCCCTACTATTGAGATAGCATCACAATTTTATCGGGGTGAAGGAACTGTATTGTGCAAAAATCTTTTCTTTCGTAACCATAAAGGTAATAAACATTATTTGGTTATTATGGATGCGAGACATAATATGGATATCCATGATATAGAACATAAATTGCATCAAGGAAAATTGTCGTTTGCATCGCCTGAGAGAATGTTGAAATATTTGGGTGTATATCCTGGTTCTGTCTCTCTTTTCACATTAATCAATGATGTTAATCATGAGGTTATTCTGTTCGTAGATAAAAAATTGTTGGAAGCCGAGAAAGTAAGTTTTCATCCTAATGACAATACAGCTTCTTTGGTGATTGGTTGCGACGATATGATTAAGTTTATAAAGAGTGTAGGTAATCAATATGAGTTTATGGATTTATATTGAAAAGTGTTTTTTAGTATTAATTTGTAGACAAATAAAATATCAAATAGTTATTATTTAAATATCTGGCAGGCTTAGTTCGGTCAATTTAAAGGGTAGGGGAGAACCTATGTTGATAACCCGATAAAATATGTTGATAACTGATTAATAAATGTTTCACGTGAAACAAATTGAATATAAGGTTGAAACCATAAGTGAGTTACTACAGTTTCTGGTTGAAAAAATGCCAGATAGTAGTCGGTCGAAGATAAAAGAGTTGCTTGCACATCATGTGTGTGTTAATGGGAAAAGAGTAAGTCAATTTAATTATCCTTTACAACCCGGCATGTGTGTCACAATAGAAAAGACAGGATATAAAGAGCGTTTTAAACCACGCGAATTAGATATTGTTTATGAAGATGAGTACCTGTTTGTAATCAATAAACACGAAGGTTTATTGTCGTATAGTAAGAAAAGTACTGACAATACGGTTATCACTGAATTAAATAATTATTTGCATCGTACTCATCAGAAATGTAATGCTCACATTGTACATAGGTTGGATCGTGATACATCGGGGTTGATGGTAGTGTCTAAATCAAAACAAGTATCACAAAAATTCGAGGCCGACTGGAAAGGAATTGTGTCTGACCGTGCATATGTTGCAGTGGCATGGGGCAAGGTTGACCCTCCGGAAGGTACTATCCGTTCATGGCTCACCGACGGTGAGTATTGTGTCCTTTCGTCTCCTACCGACAATGGTGGGAAATTGGCCATTACCCACTATAAGGTGGTGCAAACTTGCCGCCGTTATTCTTTGCTTGAATTACGTTTGGAAACAGGCCGACGCAACCAAATCAGAGTTCATCTTCGTGAAGAAAAACATCCTGTGGTTCATGATCCCATGTATGGATATAAGGACGACGTATCACCTATTGGTAGATTGGCTCTGCATGCATTTCGGTTGGGGTTCAAGCATCCTGTTACAGGCAAAAAAATGAAGTTCGAAACACCTTATCCTGCATCGTTTTTGAAATTAATGGAGTTGTAGACACAATATTTTTGACAAATGTACGTTGTATAGTTCTATTATTACTAAAAAATATGAATAAAGTAATAAAATATACTTTCATATTAGGGATTGTGTTGCTGTTTCAAACCACAACAGCACAAGCTCAATTTCTTATGCCTATGGGTAGCGATACTATCCATTTGCCCAAGTGGGAACCTCACCTTGCTGTGACCACTGGTTTTATGGGATCCACAAATGGAGATAATCGGCTTTTCTCCTCTGTGTCGCCCTCTATTATTCATAGACCGAATGACAAATGGACGATAAGGGCAGGATTTCGCATTACATCCGATATGGGGCTCAATCCTCAATTCTCACTATCCAAACCTGCAAAAAATTTAGCTCCCTATAAACGCAATGGGGGGACAGGTCTTGCTTCGGCACATATTGAAGCTTACTATCGTGCAGGAAAAAATGTGTGGTTGGCTGCATCTATTTATCATCTTGGTGGGACTTATGCTCCGTTTTATGGATTTGCCAATGGTGAAGTATTGAATGTTTCGGCAACGGCTATTTCGGCTGCTGCTGCATTTCGTTTTAATGAAGAAAGCTTCTTGCAACTTTCTTTTACCGTGATTCGTGATCATTACGGCACCTTGCCATATATGTATCATGACTCGTGGATGCATGGTGGTTTTGGCTCTTGGGGTATGTATACTTCGCCAACCGATTACTACCGTTTAGCCACACCGTTCAATCCCTATTATATGGGAGGACTATATTAAACTAAAAAACAAACAAACATGGAATACAACACTCAACGCACCAAGTTAAAAATTAATGACTACGGGCGTAACATATACAAGTTAATCCAGTACACTAAAACTGTCGAGGATCGCGAGAAGCGAAATCAAATGGCTTCTGCAATTGTTGATATTATGGCTCAGAACAGCCCTGATTCAAAAGATGCGGAAGATTACAAACGTAAATATTGGGTTCATTTGATGATTTTGGCCAATTGGGAATTGGACGTGGATATCCCTTACCAAATCACAAGTGAAGAAACAGTGGAATTTGAGCCTCAAGCTATAGAGTATCATCGCGAGAATATCCATTTCCGCCATTATGGATCCATTATGGAGAAAATGGTCAAGCGTGTGGCAGAATATCCTGAAGGGGAGGAACGCGATGAGCTCATCAAGCTGATAGCCCATGCTATGAAACGCGACTATCTTTTGTGGAATAGTGACACGGTAGAAGACAGTGTAATCCGTTTACAGCTTGAAAATCTTTCAAACGACAACATTCACCTGCCCGAAGATTTCCAGTTTAAAGATTTTCGCGACTATCTGAAAGGAACTGATGAGGAGCGCCGTTCTAATGGTACCCACAAGAAAAAGAAGAAAAAGAAGAAATAATCCTGTCAGTCATGTCCTCATTCGAAATATTAGGCGGCCACAAACTTCATGGTACTATCCATCCGCAAGGTGCCAAAAACGAAGCCTTGCAGGTGATATGTGCTGTTTTGTTGACCAGCGACAAAGTTATTATAGACAATATTCCCGACATACGCGATGTCAATAAACTCATCAGTCTTTTACAGTTGCTCAGTGTAAAGGTGAAGCGCCTTAACGATGACAGTGCCCTCCTCACAGAAGGTCGTAGCTATGAGTTTCAAGCAGATGATGTAAACCTTGATGTGTTGGAAAGCGAAGAATTTGCCCAGCAAGCCGCAGCCTTGCGCGGGTCGATCATGGTTGTCGGGCCATTGCTTTCGCGTTACGGCAAAGCTCTTGTGCCACAGCCGGGAGGAGATAAGATTGGCCGTCGCCGTCTTGATACCCATTTCCTCGGTATGGAAAAGCTCGGTGCCACGGTGACCTATCGTCGTGGTGGATACCTTGTCGAGGCCAAGAGTCTGCAAGGATGCTACATGTTGCTTGACGAAGCTTCTGTCACAGGCACAGCCAACATCATTATGGCTTCTGTTATGGCCAAAGGTACAACCACTATCATGAATGCTGCATGCGAGCCGTATATTTATCAACTCTGCAAAATGCTCAACAGCATGGGAGCCGACATTTCAGGTGTGGGTTCCAATTTGCTTACCATTCAAGGAGTCTCCGAGTTGCATGGCTGCAGTCATCGTCTGTTGCCCGATATGATTGAGGTGGGTTCGTTCATTGGCATGGCTGCCATGACACAGAGCGACATCACAATCCCCAATGTAGGAATTGAACATCTGGGACTTATCCCGAAGGTATTTCGCCGGTTGGGAATCGAAGTATGGCAACGGGGTGACGACCTCTTTGTCCCATCACAAGACCATTACGAGATTGAGCGTTTCATGGATGGTTCCATTATGACTATAGCCGACGCCCCTTGGCCAGGTTTTACCCCTGATCTTATCAGCATAGCTCTTGTTGTGGCCACTCAGGCACGGGGCAGCGTACTCATTCATCAAAAAATGTTTGAGAGTCGTCTATTCTTCGTTGATAAACTCATTGATATGGGTGCCCAGATTATTCTTTGCGACCCTCACCGTGCCACTGTGATCGGCTTAGACCAACAGCACAGGCTACGGGGTGTCCGCATGTCTTCGCCCGATATCCGTGCAGGTGTCGCCCTGCTCATTGCAGCTCTCTCGGCCGAAGGCAAAAGCCGCATCGATAATATTGAACAGATTGACCGGGGTTACCAGCACATCGACCAGCGGCTTCGTATCCTCGGTGCTGATATTAAACGTATTGATTAATTATTATCCGTAATACCATATTGTTATGTTTGAATTCCTTAAGCCCAAACCCAAAACAGCCATCCCCACTTTTGCATCTCTTGGGATAGATATTCATTGCCATATGTTGCCGGGGGTTGACGACGGATCAAAAAGCAACGAAGAATCCTTGGCATGCTTGAAAGTGATGCGCGATGCAGGTTTCGAAAAAGTAATATGCACTCCTCACTACCAGTATCCCCGATTCCCCAATGTCGAATCCGACATCCAGAATCGTTATGACAGTATGCTGCTCGACTTTACCAGCCTCAATGCCCAAAACATCCCCCAGATGATAGGTGTTGCTGGTGAGTATCGTGTTGACAGTGGTTTTTCCGACCGAATCAAAAATAACCAATTCCTTCTCGTAGGTGGTAAATACCTTCTCACAGAATTCTCCCTCCATCAACAGGTGATAGGTCTCGACCAAGTAATGTTCGACCTTCAGATGAAGAACTACGAAATCATTCTTGCCCATCCCGAGCGCTACCCCTACTACAGCAGTGCATCGTCCAAACTGCAGCATCTCAAAGACATGGGTGTATACTTCCAAGTCAATATCCTTTCACTCATTGGTTTCTACGGCGAAGGTCCGCGTCGCAAAGCTTTCGAGATGATAGAAAAAGGTTGGGTAGAATTTTTAGGTACCGACATGCACAACACGCTCTATGCCCAAGCCCTCATTGATGCAACTCACGACCGCAAAATCATCAAACTCATAGAGAAACATCAATTCCTCAATAGTCAGGTAGAGAGTAAAGAACCTATCAAAACCAATAAAATCTAATATGAACAGTCTCAATGCCATCTCTCCTATCGACGGCCGCTACCGCAGCAAAGTGGAACCTTTGGCTGATTATTTCTCCGAGGGTGCACTTATCCGGTATCGTGTCCGTATCGAAATCGAATATTTCATTGCCTTAGGCAGTCTTCCTCAATTGCCTCTCCATGCTCTTTTTGCCCAGCGTGCCGATCTTGCTGAGCAGTTGCGTAGCATCTATCATAATTTCTCAGAACAGGATGCTCTCGAAGTCAAAGAGATAGAGAAAACCACCAACCACGATGTCAAAGCCGTGGAATACTTTATCAAACGGCACTTCGACGCCATGGGACTTGAACAATATAAGGAATTCATCCATTTTGGCCTCACCTCACAAGACATCAACAATACCTCTGTTCCTCTCTCGCTTAAGGAATGCCACGAACAAGTATTGTTGCCTGGCTATCGGGCCATCCTTGACATCCTTAAAGAGCTTGCTCATCAATGGGCCGACATCCCCATGCTTGCCCATACTCATGGTCAACCTGCTTCTCCCACCTCATTGGGTAAAGAACTCATGGTTTTTGCCTATCGCATGAGCAGGCAGATGGATTACTTCAACCAAATCCCCTTCTCGGCCAAATTCGGTGGTGCTACCGGCAATTTCAACGCCCATCTTGTTGCATACCCCGATATCAATTGGTGCGAATTCGGCAACAAGTTCGTAGCTCAACACTTGGGTTTGGAACGCCTGCAATATACCACCCAGATTGAAAACTACGACAACATGGCCGCCTATTTTGACAACTGTAAGCGCATCAATGTCATACTTATCGACCTCTGTCGCGACATCTGGACCTACATCTCCATGGAGTATTTCAAACAGAAAATCAAAGCCGGTGAAGTAGGCTCTTCAGCCATGCCACACAAAGTCAACCCCATCGACTTTGAAAATGCCGAAGGCAATCTCGGTCTGGCCAATGCCGTCTTTGAACATCTCAGCCATAAACTACCCGTCTCCCGTCTTCAACGCGACCTCACCGACTCCACCGTCAGCCGCAACATTGGTGTCCCCATTGCCCACACTCTCATCTCCATAGCCTCCCTGCAAAAGGGTCTGGGCAAACTCATCCTCAACGAGCAAGCCATCTACAACGACCTTGAAAACAATTGGGCTGTGGTGGCCGAAGCCATCCAAACCATTCTTCGTTCTGTTGGCTACCCCAATCCTTACGAAACCCTCAAGCAGCTCACCCGCACCAACTCGAAAGTTACTGCTCAAACCATCGCAGAATTCGTCGATACACTTCAAGTCAACGAAACCGTCAAGGAACGCATCCGTTCCATCACGCCCCACAATTATGTTGGCTACACTTTGAAAACCATTAGCTAAACGTCCAATAGCTTTTGGTTTTCAGTTTTTACTTTTTTGCTGAAAAAATGTCATTCACCCTACACCATGCCCGCCCCTATGCTGCCCGATTGGCGGCATACGGGCTTTTTGTGGTGCTTTCGGTAGTCTTCACCATGGCTACCGCGCTCTCAGTGGCCGACTTCGTCAAAATCCTTTTCCCTCCAGCCGAAACCCCTACGGCTCTTCCTTCTGCCAATGTAAACCTCCTTTCCCAAGGACTGCAGTACCTTTACGATTGGCTCATCGTCTATGGCCCCAAACACGCACTTGTCTATTTCTCGCTTTTGTTGCTGGGGCTCTATGCCTTCAAAAATGTCTTTAACTATCTCTCTCTTGTCCAAATTTCCATAGTCCGTTCCCATATTGTCTGTGACCTTCGCAGTAAACTCTTCCGTAAAGTGCTCAACCTCCCTATTTCTTATTTTGGCACCCATCGCCGGGGCGACGTTCTTGCTCGTTTTGCTGGCGATGTTACCGAATACGACCAGAGTACCCTCGGCTCCCTTCAGCAGCTTTTTTCGGCCATTGTAAGCATCGTACTCTACATTGCCATGCTTTTCTATATCAGCGCTAAGCTCACTCTCTTTGTCATGCTCATGCTTCCTGTGGTGGCATTTGTCATCTCGGGCATATCTCATAGGCTTCGTCGTGAGTCGGTCGAGCTCCAGCAGCGCAACTCCTTCCTCATGTCGCTTATGGAAGAGACCATCATTGGACTCAAAGTCATTAAAGCCTACACAGCCATCGAATTTTCCAACCGCCGTTTCCGACAGGCCGATGCTCGCTATGCCCGTCTTCGTACCCGCGTGTTGCGACGTGTCGACCTCTCTTCCCCTGTTAGCGACTTCCTCGGCAACTGCGTGGTCATCGGCATTCTTCTTTTTGGATCCTCACTCGTATTGCAAGGTGATGTCGGCATCACTCCCGACCTCTTTGTTTCCTACATCATGATGTTCGTACTCATGATACCTCCGGCAAAAGAACTCACTACCGCCATTTCTCAAATCAAAAAGGGTCGGGCCTGCACCGACCGTCTCGTGCAGTTCCTTCAACTGGACGAAGTCCGACCCGACCTGCCCGAAGCACAACCCTTCATTGGACTCCAGCACCAGATTGAGTTCCGCCACGTCCATTTCAGCTACAATCCAGGTACCGAAGTGCTCACCGACATCAATCTCACCATTCCGCGTGGAGCCACTGTTGCGCTTGTGGGTAGTTCAGGCTCAGGCAAATCCACCCTCGCCGACCTTCTTATGCGATTCCATGAACCCTCATCGGGTCAAATCCTCATCGATGGCTGTCCCATCCAGCAGTTCAGTACCTCCTCGCTCCGGCAGCACATAGGTGTTGTTGAACAGCACACATTCCTTTTCAACGATACTGTCCGGCACAACATCTCCTACGGCACTCCCCATGCCACTCGGCAGCAAATCGAGCAAGCGGCTCAAATTGCCCAGGCCCACGACTTCATCCTTCAGCTCCCCCAAGCCTACGACACCCCCATTGGCGACAGCGGTGCTCTCCTCAGTGGCGGGCAGCGTCAACGCATCAGCATCGCCCGTGCCGTTCTCCTCCAGCCCGACCTCCTCATTCTCGACGAAGCCACCAGTGCCCTCGATACCGAAAGTGAAGCCCTCGTCCGCCAATCCCTCCAAACACTTCTCACCGGGCGCACAGCCCTTATCATTGCCCATCGCCTTTCCACAGTGGCAGCTGCCCAGCTTATTGTGGTTCTCGAAGGTGGCCGCATAGTCGAAAGCGGAACCCACCAGCAACTTCTTCAACTGCAGGGACGCTATTGCCAACTCGTCAAAAACTCCGCTCTGCTAAACTAACAACCCCATTGTTAGCTTTGGTTCTACTCCGCAATACGCATTTCTACAACCGGCTTCAACTCAAGTGACACAATTTATATCTTAACATATTGCAGAAAATGTCCCATAGCACACATCCCTCTCTCCTCAAACGGCATTCCCTTTGTCGTGTGCTTCCCGTTTTCTGCTTGTTCTGCTTCTTCTTTTCCCATCCTTCTGCAGTAGCCCAGCCCGTGCCCACTATCCATTTTATCGATGCTGCCGTGATAGGCCATCATATAGGGCATCTCAGTTGGAACCGTCTCGACAGCGCCTCTTCCTATCAGCTTTTCCGCTGTTACCCCGACCAAACCGCTTTTACGCACATAGCTACCCTTACCGACACACACTATACCGACACACTGCATCGTGTCGTTTGTGCCGATACCGTCAGCTATTGTGTCACAGCCCTGCTGCTTGACACTCTCCTCCGCTCCGACACCGCCGGGCTTTACTATCAAGACAACATCCCCACTGCTCCCTGTACCCTGCGCCTCTGCACTGTCGACACCCTTCTCAACCGTGTCCGCCTCAGTTGGGAACCAAGCCCCGACACCGATGTAATGGGCTATTATATCTGTAAAGGCTCGCCTTGTCTTGAATACGATACTGTATGGGGGCGACTCAACACCGAATACCTATGTCGCGAGGATCTCACCCTCGACGAATACGCACACACCGAGTTCTCTTTCCGCATCCTTGCCTTCGACAGCTGCTTCCAGGCCAGCCCCCTCACGCCCTACTACCATAACCCGGTGCTGAATATCTCTGCCGAACCCTGTTCGCGACGGCTCCATTTCTCATGGAACCGCTATATCAACATGCCCGACAGCGTCAATAATTACTATTTGAATTATTTCCTCAACGGAGATGATACCCATCACTACTACTTTACTGTAGGCTCCGATGGCTCCTTTGCCTATGACTTAGACATTCCCGACCTTGCCGTGCGTCAAATCTATGCCTATCTTGTGGTCTACTCCAACAACGACAGTCTTGTAGCACTTTCCCGTGTCTACACCTTCCGTTTCGACCAAGTCGACACTGCCCGCTACGCCAACATCCTCTCCGCCAACTACCTCGACACTGTCCCCGCTGTCCATCTTGAGTTTGAGGTAGACCCTGACTTTCAAGGCCAGACATGCCTCTTGATGCGCCGCGTCGTAAAAGAAAACGACAATTATCCCTCACCCTTCGTGCAGATCGCCCAGCTCACACGCAGTCTCACTCCCTCGCCGCAACAGTTTTTTTCCTATACCGACACCGACATTCAGCGCACAGCCGCTGCCTATATCTACCGCCTTGATGTCCCCGACCTCTGCAACCAGCTCTACGTCCTTTCCGACACTGTCGGTGTCTCTCTCCCCCCACAGGCCGACCCCGCTGCATGGATTCCCAACATCATCAAAGGCGGCGACCCCGCACTGGGGCGGTTCTGCCCCAGTTTCGTCGCCCCCCTGGTGCAGGACTACTGTTTCGAAGTCTACACCCGCTGGGGACAGCGCGTCTTCCTCACCCATACCCTCAGCGAATGTTGGGACGGCACAGATTTCCGTCACAACAACTTGCCGCAAGGCGTCTATGTCTATCGTATCACTTGCCGCCATACCGACAAGACGCTCAAAACCTATTCCGGCACCGTAACCCTGCTGCGGTAAGGAAAGCACTGACACATCTAACACAATTCGTCAGCCCCACTAACACATTGACACGTTAACACATTCACGAATTCATGAACATAGCACTCTATCTTCGCAACACCGACACCGAAAATGAACACTCGCAGCGGTTCGCCGACAGCCCTCAGCTCGAACGGCTCATCACCCTTCTCAACGACCGAGGGGTGCAGACCCACATTGTCCACGACCATCTGCCCTCATGCCACCTTGACTTCCTCTTCTCCATTGGCGGTGACGGAACCCTCCTCAGTTCCGTCCATCTCATTGCCAATCGCGACATCCCCGTCTTAGGTGTCAACTTCGGACATCTTGGTTTCCTCACCACCGCCGGGCGCGACAATATCGACAGTCTGGTCTCCGACCTCATGGCCGGCCGCTACACGCTCGAACCTCGCACACTGCTCCACGTCGAAGCCCGCGATGCTGGTGGCTGTCTTTCCACCTTTGCCCTCAACGAAGTGAGTCTCCACCGTTTCGACGACGCCCCGCTGCTGCGTACCGACCTCTACGTAGGCGACGATTTTGTTGCTAACTACGCCGGCGACGGTCTCATTGTGGCCACACCCACAGGTTCCACGGCCTACTCGCTCAGTTGTGGCGGACCTATCCTCACGCCCGACAGCGGCTGTTTTGTCATCACCCCCATCGGAGTGCACAACCTCACCTTGCGCCCCATCATCGTGCCCGACACCGCCTTGCTGCGCCTTGTCACCCATGCCCAGCCCCAGCAGTTCAGTCTCGGCATGGACTCGCGTCGGCAGCGGCTGGCCTATGGCGCTGAAATCAATCTGTCGCGTCAGGATTTCTCCATCCGCCTTGTGCGTTTGGGTCACCAGAGTTTCTTCAGCGCTATCCACCAGAAACTTGGCTGGGGTGGCGTTCCTCCGCGCCAATAATCTTTATCCCGCTGACAATCCCATTGACGGCTCTTGTTCCGCTACAGTGCCGTCCGAATAACTGTTTTTCAATACTGATTTCTCATAGACCTTCCCTTTTCAGGGCACAACAAAAAGCAGTGCCGCCATTTCCGACATCCCTTTTCAACGCATACCGTTTTTTCTGCAAATCTTCCCCAATCTGCGCCCAAGCCCCTTTCGCACTGCCTTTGGTTCGCTCTTTCATCCACTCTTCTCCCTCAGTTCTCCTTCTGTAATGGGAGAACGATGGGAGAACGATGGGAGAACTGAGGACTAAGGAGCGAACGAAGGGCGGTCGGGTTCATGTCGGTCATCAAGACGACTTCAGGTCAAAATCAGAAAAAAGCTATCTGTCCGTTTATCCCGACGAGCCCCGCGGGAGTGGTGGGGACATTGCGCTTCAAAACAAAATGCTTCACAACCCCGTTGTCCGTAAGAGAGTGGACATAATTGTTGAGCGTCGTGGTGACCTTTATCTCAATCGAATTGTCGCCAGGACGGAAAAGCCCGCCGAGACCGTCGTAAATCCGTTCACCATACCATATAGTGCCGCAGGGGATGCCGTTGATTGTAAGCTCGCACACATCGTACACCCCTCCGAGGTCAATGGCGTCAAGCCCCTCAGGAGTGTAGGCAATCTGCTGAAGGGAATCGTTGACGATGCTGTCGAGGTGGAAACGGGCGGTATAAGTGACGGTGCCCGAGAAATCCCTGAACCCCGTTTCGCGAAGGTCGCAGAGCTGTTGCATCGTCGTGTCGCGCGTCCAGCCCTCTATGGCGTGATGCAGAGAGAGGTGCCACTGCATGGGGATAGTGAAATAATGCTGCCCCTCGTTGTAAGCGGGATGCCACACCTCGGGCAGGGAACCCCCTGTTGCGCCAGTCTTGAATGCTGCCCCCTCGCCACGCTCAAAAAAGACAAACAAACTTTCGGCAGGAGGCAGATAGAGCCAGAAACCGCCCCCTTCGAGCCTGAGCAACCGTTTCTCGCCCGTGGCGGGATTGTAGACCCATGCCGTGCAGCCCTGGTAGACCTCCTTCGGGAAAACGATATTCGACCCCATACCCATGCCGAGCCGGGCATTCACGAAAAGGAAGAGATCATTGCCCCCGTCGTCGCGATAATGGTTCTGCAACAGGAAGCGGTCGGGATCCGCTATTGTCACCGCATGGGGAAGGAGATACCTCTCCTGCACCTCGGCATACCATTCAAGATAGCGGTTGCTGTCGGGTTCTGGCAGACAGACGAACCGTTCATCGTCCACCACACACCCGCCGATGCAGAACACCCGTCCGCCACGATCGGCATAGGAGAGCAGCCAACTGATGTCATCGCCTTCGAGATAGTTTGTTCGAGGCAGAAAGAGGGCTTTGTAGCGTAACTCGCCATTGGCCATTGTGTCCAGCAGCCAGTCAATCCTTACGATGTCGGCACCCGACCCGTTCTTGTGCACCGCTTCCCAAAGGAGGGGAGTGATGTCGTAGCCGCTGCCTTTGGGGTACTGCGGGAACGGCTCGGTCTGCACTCCTATTTCGCCCCACATCTGCTCTGTAGGGGCGAGGATGGCGATGGGGGTCTGCATGTCGGCGTTTTGGAGAATGGCACTTATGCGGCTGCGGTATTCGTTGAGGAGGTGGAAGTGGGGCCACCAGGTGTTCTGCTCGTTGAGATAGCTTCCGTATTGCACCCATCCGGGGAAGCCTGCCTGCTGTGGTGAGTAGTTGAATCCGTGCCACACGGAGTGGGTGATGCCACTGAAGGCACTCATGTCGCTGCCGAGTTTGAGCAGCTCCAGTGTGGTCTCGAACATGCGGTAGGTGTTGGTCATCTCCTCGGCGCTGACGAGCCGGCGGCCACTGTGGTGGGCAGCGGAACTGACATACTTGTTGATCATAGTGTAAGCACGGCCGCGACGGTAATCGTTGTCGGGCATTTCCTCGCCGATGCGGTGGCGCAGATAGTTGGTTGTCCAGCTTTCTCCCTCGGGGATGTCGTAAGCGGTGGAGCTTTTGAGGGGGAAGAAACCGCGGCCGTAAGCCTGTCCGCGCGACTTCACCCCTTGCTCTCTGCACCAGTCGGCGAATACGGAGGTGAACCGTTCGTAGAGAAGCTGGGCTTTGGTGCGTTCGAAGTGGAGACGGGCCATTTGGATTTTCCTCTCCATTTCGGGTGACTTTCGGGCACCATAGTCATAGCTGGTCACTTCGCCCAGTCGTCCTGTGGGGAAAAGGACGAACGGCAGCCATGGCATAATGTCGTAGCCGTTGCGGCGACGGAACTCTTCGGCAAAGTCGTTGGTCCAGTTGCTGCCTTCCAGCTCCATACTGTCGACAAAATAGGCACGTAGCCAATTCTTCATGGGGCCGAAACGGTGTTCGAGGGTTGAGGACATGTAGTTGAGATAGCATAGTACCGCCTCGCGGTTCATGTGGTCGAGGATGGGTCCCGAGGCACCGGGGGCACCGTTGATAACACTGGCAAAAGAGGTGCAGCGAACCAAGGCGTACATATACAACTGAGAATCGAGAATTGAGAATTGAGAGTTTGTTTCCGCATCTGGAAAATTCGCAATTTTCAATTTTGAGTTTTCAATTTTCATTGTGACAGAATCCTTCTTTCCCGGCAGGACAAGTTTTATCATCTGCTTGATATCGGTGATGCTGTCGGGGACGATGAAGAGGTCCACCAGCTCAAATTGGCGGTCGGCATTGGGTTCGGTCACTTTGGGGTCGACGGCATCGAATATCTGCTGCTTGGTGATGGTGAAAGTCTTTCTTTCGGAGAGGTCCACAGGGATTGCGTAGATGAGCATCACTTGTGCACGGTGGTCCATGGGTAGTGTTTCGGAGCCGAAGGGCCATCCGGAGCCGACAAGGAGGTCGCACTGCATGCCGAGGCGTTTGGCTTCGCGGAGGGTAACTTCAAGGACGTCGAGCCATTCGTCACTGAGCCATGTGAGGGAGGGGATGCCGAGGCTGTCGCACCGTTTGGAGGGGAATTCGATGGGATTGATTTCCACGCCGCCTATACCTGCATTGTGTAGTAGGTGTAGCTCGCGCTTCAGCTCAAGAGTGTCAACCTTATCGCCGTTCCACCACCAACGGACAAAAGGGCGGCAATTGTCGAGACTTTGGCCTGAAACCGTAGTGCAGAGCAACATAAGCAAGAGTATGAGGAGGCATTGTTTCATTTTTAAGGTTTAAATAAAAAGGCTTTATGTTTTAAAGGTGTGCTGACCTTTTAAACTTTCAACTTTTTCTCATAACGATGTACTTGGTATAGGTACCATCCCAGTTGGATGGTCTGTACGACGGCACTCACGGCACAGAACAGCAGTACGGCTACTTGGAAGTCGCCTTGGTGGATGCCTATGTAGAGTGCCACGGCTCGCAGGAACAGCTGGACTGTCTGGAGGATGAAGTCTACCCGTTGAGTGCCGAATATGTTACTGATGAAGGAGAGGGAGTTGCTGATGACGAGGATGGACATCCAAGGGAGTAGGCAGCGGACGTAGAAACCTGTGCCCACCCATTGTCCGCCGAAAAGGAAGACAAACAGAGGTTCGGCAAAAAGGAAGACGAGTGCGGCGACGGCAACGATGGCTCCTCCCAGCAAAAGGACAAATCGCCATATATTGCGTCGCAGGGGAAGATGTTGTTGCACGGTGACGGTGGAGGACTGGTAAAGCACCTTTTCAAACGTGTTGGCCAACACACCGGCAGGACGTTGTGTAAAGGTCAAGGCAAGCGAGAAGAGTCCCAGCAGTGGTTTGTCAAAATAGAGACTGAGCCATATAAGTGGCAGATTGGCAGAGAAACTGCTCACCAATTCGCGAGGCATGACATATCGGGCAAAATTGATGTATTTGCGGGCTATTGGGCGTAAAGGGGCTGCGGTGGGTTGGTAGTAATGGTTTTTATGACAAACAACATGTCGGAGACAGGCATGGCCTGCCATCTTTCCCAACACCGAACCTAAAGGGAGACCCACCGTATGGAGTATATCGGCCATACGAGCCAGTAAGCCAAACAAGATGCGGATGATTGTTCCGCTGGTAACAGATACCACCTCGCCAAGGGCTAACGAGCGATATTCCTTGTGTCTGTTGCAAAGGAAGACGTAGATTCGGTAGGTGCCGCTGAAATATACCAGCAGGGGAATGAGCAGCAGAAGTATGGAAGGCAGTTTGGAAAGGGTAACCCCCATAACAATCATGATGGTGGCAGTACCAAGAAGAACCAATGAAATCCATGCGTTAAGTCGGAAAGCCAGACGGGCAAGATTCGAAGCTTCGCTGTGATCTGGGGCAACCACGATAGCCATCTCATATTTGCAAGTAGAAAGAATAATAAGCACCTCGGTATAGCTGAACAAGACATTGCAAAGACCGAAATCGTCAGGAGTGAACAGCCTCATCAATAGCAGATAGGCAACGAAAGCCAGTCCCTGTGCCACAGCGTTGCCAGTAAGCAGGGTGCCAGAATTCTTGATGAAGTGTGAGGCCATGGGCAGCTTATTTGGTTTAGGGTGGATTATTATTCAGGGAAGCTGTCAGCATAGTATTTCCGTCCTGCCCACTCAATGGCCAGCAACAAAACGAGTAGCACCAGTAGCCAGGGCAGGGAGATGAACGGGGTATAGCGTGTGTGGGAATAAAGTACCTCTTTCAAGTCGTCACGCTCGGCAAGCAATCGGGGCAATTCTCCGGCTTGATCGGGGGTGAGCATTGTGCCGCCTGTCGTCTGACTGATGGTATTCAGCAGGGTATGGTTGGCGACAAGGTTAAGGTGTTCGAGGTCGTAGGCTTCGACCACGAAAGTACCAGACCATCCGTATTCCTTGCCACCGAAGACGGTATGGGCTTGCAGATGGTATCGGGAGGGAGGCAAGGTTCCCAATGTCAGTGCGTAACCCGTGCCGGATGGGTGGAAATCGTAGCTTGAGGAGGATTTGGCTTCATCGATGGATGTGAGGGTGCATGACAGTTCTGGGGTGTTGGTGGGTTGCCAATTGTCGTCGTAGAATTCGGCATGGAGGGTGATGGGTTCATCTTGTTGGTAGATGCGTTCGGCTGTGACGTGCAGGCGGTCGCGACGCGATTGGGTAGCGGTGTACACCACCATTTGTTCGACCATGCGGTCAAAATCATCGTGGTTTCCTGTCATCAAGTAATCGTGTAGCCGAAGGCGCCATAGCCCTTCGCCCATCACATAAGCGCAACGTGTGCCCTCATGGCTCCCGAAGGCGATAAGGGGTCGGTCGGTGGCTTGGCCTCCCACCCGGGCATAAAAAAGGCTCTGCACACCTGCCGCTGTGCGGTAAGTGCCGAAAGGTGCCGCAAGGGGAGGCAGTCGGGTAATGCGGTTGCACACTTCATCGGGGAGCGCGAAGAGGGTGAAATTGTTGTTGTGAGCCGCAGTCACTTCTTCGGTGAGTCGCTTTTTGGCTGTGATTTCTATGCCGCAATGCAGAGAGTTGAACCGTGCCAGATCGGTCTGGGATCCCACTATGTAGATACGTGGTAGGGTGGTGGGGAGGCTCTGGATCCAGCGTAGCCATTCGGGGCTGGAGGGTAAGTTGTGGAGTATGACCACATCGCACCCTTTGAGCGAATCGCTCTTGTGTGCCGCCAGTCCCTCTGTGCCCACCGCTACTTGCACTTGGTAGTTTGGGTTGGATTCGATACTTTGCTTCAAGGCGCCCAAGTCAGGATGGGCTGCGGGGGCAACGATGGCCACTTTGCGCCGTCCCTCCAGCACTTCGACGGTTATGGTGCGGCGATTGTTGTCGGCGGTCAGTTCGCCTTCGACAGGGGTCAAAGAGAGCGTGTAGCTTTGCAGTCCTGCCTTTTCGAGCACGAGGGGGAGGGTAAATGTCTGGGCAAAAGCGTTGTCGTCGTAACTGACGGGTTGGGAAGCCAAGGCTTTGCCGTTGTGGCTTAGGGTCAACATGGCACGGCGGCCTCCCAGCTGTGACGACCGCACAGTCACCTCAATGGGCAGCCGGCTGCCTGCATAAGCTGTGCGGTTGCAGCGTACAGTGGCCACGTAGGCATCGCGTTGTGCCGTGGTGTCGCCCAAGGCAATGGTGTAGACGGGTACAGCCAATCCCTTTGCAGCTGCTTCGGGGGTAGAGCCTTGGTTGTGGATGCCGTCGCTGATCAGCACCACAGCCCCGATGTTGCGACCTGCATAGCGGTCGCCGATGGTGGACAGTGCGGCGGCAATATCGGTGCTCCCCGCTCCGAACGAGTCGTAGACAACTTCATATTTTTTCTCCAAATCGGTCACCCCATCGGGGATGCCTCGCTCAGCTTCAGCTATGGAACCGCTCACATCGCGGGTCACCACTACCAAGGGACGTTCACGGCTGTTCACCTTGCGTTTCACCACAGGCCCCAGCAGCAGCAACACCAACACCGACACTGTGACAAAACGCAGTGTTGCCAGCACAACCGCTACTTTACGGTCTGACGATTGTCGCTTGCGTCGCAACCCATACAGGGCAATACTATAGACCGCTCCGGCCAATAGGCACAGCGGGACGAAATACCACGGATAGTCGAAAAAAACCTGCATTGCTGCCACTTTGTCAAAATAATTTGCAAAGATACGAAAAAATATTTGTATCTTTGCATTTTGAAACATTAATTTGTCCGTTATGCATCACAATCGTCATTTTAAAACCCGCAAAACCATTTCTGTGTCAGGTGTTGTGCTGGCAGTTGTACTGCTTCTGTGCACATCATGTGGCCGCAAAAACACAAACACGTCTATGAACATTATCGACGAAGCCACTATCGGTGCCACTCTTCACGCCCTTTCCAAGGCCTATCCTGATGCCGACCTCTCCCGTGCCGACCGAAGCCTCCCTCAGGTTGCCGCCCTTTGGACTCCTGACGACGGCACCCCCGACGATTTCAAGGCCTTCTGTCTCGAACATTATGTGGCCGATTCTGTCGCCCTCTGGGCTATGGCTCAAACTTTGCAAGCCAACCTCGAATCCCTTTGGGGCTGCTTCAATAAGATTAGTGTCGACCTTAAGCTTCCCCTCCATGTGACGGGACCCGAACCCACACCTCTTGACGAAATGTTTGGCGGTTTCGACCCCTCAGCCCATTTCGATGAAGACATGTTCCAGCAGAAAATAGCCTTTGCCGTGATACTCAACTTCCCTTTCTACACCCTCAAGGAGAAGAACGAATTGGGTCATGAATGGAGCCGACAAGAGTGGGCTTGTGTACGGCTGGGCGACCTCTTCACCTCCCGTGTCCCCGCTTTGGCCAACCAGCAACTGGCCAATCGGCTGGCAGCTGCCGACAATTATATCTCCAACTATAATATCATGATGGGGCAGCTGCTTGATGATAAGGGCAACCGTCTCTTCCCCCCCATGGCGCTCATTACCCACTGGGGTCTGCGCGACGAACTCAAATCCCACTACAATGAAGCTGACAGCGGTTTGGCCAAGCAGCGTATGATATACCAGGTCATGTGCCGCATCATCGACCAAAGCATCCCTCAATGTGTTATCAACAACAGCCAATACAATTGGAATCCCTACACAAACGATGTTATTGATAACCAAAACCACAAAGTCGACAAACCTGCACCCGAACCCGATACCCGTTATCAGTATTTCCTCGACAACTTCCATGCCATGCAGCAGGTAGACCGTTTCAACCCCATGTATCCTACCGCCATTGCCCGGGCTTTCGACCAAGACATGGAGGTAAGTTATGATGAAATAGAAAAACTCTTCACCTCGTTCCTTAGTGCCCCCGAAGTGGCACAGGTAGCCAAGTTCATCGAACAGCGTTTAGGCCGGAAGCTGGAGCCCTTCGACATTTGGTACAACGGTTTCAAGAGCCGCAGCACCATCAATGAGGATGAGCTTTCGGCAAAAACCCGCAGCCTTTATCCCGACAAGGAGGCTTTTGCATCAAAAGGTATGCCCTCCATCCTGCGGCAGCTGGGCTTCGCCCCCGACAAAATCCAGTTCATCTGCTCACACATCACCGTCGACCCCTCGCGCGGCGCTGGCCATGCATGGGAGAGCAACATGCGCTCCGACAATGCCCGCCTCCGCACCCGTATCGGTGAAAACGGCATGGACTACAAAGGCTACAACATCGCCGTTCACGAGTTCGGCCACAACGTCGAGCAAACCGTCACCCTCCACGATGTTGACAACTACATCATGAAAGGAGTCCCCAACACCGCCTTCACCGAAGCCCTTGCCTTTGTCTTCCAGTCGCGCGATCTCGACTTCCTCGGCTACAAAAACAGCAGCAACACCAAAGAAAATCTCGAAACTCTTGACATCTTCTGGGGATGCTATGAAATCATGGGAGTATCGCTCGTTGACATGTACACTTGGCATTGGCTCTACGACCATCCCGAAGCCACCGTGCAGGAACTCAAAGCGCAGGTTATTGCCATTGCCCGGCAGGTGTGGAACAAATACTATGCCCCCATTCTTGGCGAAGAGAACTCCACCATTCTGGCCATCTACAGCCACATGATAGACTCACCTCTCTACCTTCCCAACTACCCCTATGGCCATATCATCCAGTTCCAACTTGAACAGCAGCTTAAAGGCAGGAAGATTGCCGACGAAATCATGCGAATCTATCCCGTAGGCCGACTCACTCCGCAGCACTGGATGCGCCACGCCGTGGGCAGCGAAGTCTCCACCAAACCCCTCCTTGCCGCTGCCGCCCAAGCCCTTGGGGAATTAAAATAATCTCAAGTTATTCGGAGTACTCAGAATAATCAGAAAATTCAGAACAATAAAATCTATTAACCCTATGAAAAAAGTCTTTTCCCTTTTCACAATGATTGTGTTGCTGCTGCCCGCGGCCATGGCCGACGAGGGCATGTGGATTCCCATGCTTTTAGGCAAGAATCAGGCAGCCATGCAGAAAGCCGGTATGCGTATCACCGCCAAAGACATCTACGACATCAACAATGCCTGCCTCAAAGACGCTGTCATCCTTTTCAACCAGGGATGCACAGGCGAGTTTGTCTCCGACCAAGGCCTTTTTCTCACCAACCACCACTGCGGTTACTACTACATCACCAGCAACAGCACGGTCGAACACGATTACCTAACCCATGGATTCTGGGCTATGGATCGCAGTCAGGAGATACCCTGCAAAGGCCTCACCGCAACCCGCCTCGTGCGTATGGAAGATGTGACCAACCGTGTGCTTGAAGGCATCGACGACAAAACCTCCGAGGCTGAACGCGAGCGTATCGTCAAGCAGAACATCGCCATCCTCTCCGTCGAAGCCGTTGCTGGCACACACTACAAAGCCGTCATCAAGCCCTTCTACTATGGCAACCAATACTTCATGTATATCAACGAGGTCTTCACCGATGTACGTCTCGTCGGTGCCCCCCCGAGCAATATCGGCAAATTCGGCGGCGACACCGACAACTGGATGTGGCCCCGCCACACTGGCGACTTCTCCATGTTCCGCGTATATGTAGGCAAGGACGGCAAACCTGCCACCTACTCCAAGACCAACGTGCCTTACAAACCCCTCAAACATCTCGATATCTCGCTCAAAGGTGTCGACGAGGGCGACTTCACCTTCGTCTTCGGCTATCCCGGCACCACTCAGCGCTACGTCACCCACCATCAGGTTGAACTCCAGGCCATCGAAGAAAACCCCATCCGCATAGCCCTGCGCGACATCCGCCTGAAGCACTACAACGCAGCCATGAACCAGTCGCCCGCACAGCGACTCAAATACGCCTCCAAAGTGGCCTCCATCGCCAATGGTTGGAAGAAATGGCAGGGCGAGACCCTCGGTATCCAACGCCTCAAGGGTGTTGAACAGAAGAAAGCCCAGGAAGCCGTCTTCCAGAAATGGGCCGACAAACGCCCTGAGTACAAAAACCTGCTTCGCGACATGGGACGCTCCTTCGAGCAAATCCGTCCCATCGAGTTGCAGTGGGTCTACTTTAACGAAGCCGTCATGGCCTCCGACTTCATGAACCGCGCCTACAAGCTCTACAGCATGGCTCGGCAAACCACCAACGACGATAGCCTGGCACGTGTGGAATGCGACAAACTCCTCGCTGCCAACGAGACCTACTTCGCCGACTTTGAGCTCCATTCGCCCGTAGACCGCGCCATCTTCGTCGAGACCTTCCTCTACATGTGGCGTGCCGGCTACGCCCCCTACCTTGACAAAAAAGGCAAGGACGAGGCCGGTGTGCAGCGCATGCTCGAGAGCATCTACGACAAGTCGATGCTCAACAACAAGGCGAAGTACGATAAATTCCTCAAGAAATACAAAGCCAAAGACTGGATGAAAGTCCTCTCCAATGCCGACCCCGCCGTCGACCTCTTCAGTGTCGCCTACTCCTACGCCTACACTTCCGACAAAGAAACCGCCTACGACCTGAACAAACGCGAAATCAACCGCCTGATGCGCACCTACGTCCGCGGCATGATGCAGCAGTACCCCGACTCCAACTTCTTCCCGGACGCCAACCTCACCCTCCGTGTGGCCTACGGCCACGTGCAGGGCTTCAAACCGAAGGACGCCGTCTACTATACTCCCTACAGCACCCTTGAAGGCATTATGGAAAAAGAGAATCCCGACATTTACGACTATGTTGTCGAACCCAGGCTCAAGGAGCTCTACAACAATCGTGATTACGGCCGCTATGCCAATGCCGCAGGCGAAATGCCCGTGGCTTTCATCGCCACGAACCACACCACCGGTGGCAACAGCGGCAGTCCTGTGCTCAATGCCGACGGCCAGCTCATCGGCATCAACTTCGACCGCTGCTGGGAGGGCACCATGAGCGACCTACTGTTCGACCCCGATTATTGCCGCAACATCAGTCTCGACATCCGCTACTGTCTCTTCATCATCGACAAATTTGCCGGTGCTTCCCATCTTGTCAACGAGATGACTATTGTGCAATAAAGGGTTTTACAATGATGTGACGAGACCCGTCACAATCCTGCCCTATTCCGATACAAAAGGCTGACATTTAACAGTGTCGGCCTTTTGTTTTTTTCTTCTCAGGATTTGTAGAAATGTCGCAATGCAGCATAAATGCTTTACGGCGTATTGGCCGTGGAGGGTCGACTTCTCCGCTTCGCTATCCACGGGGACGGGGATTGCAGATTTTCCAATCCCGGGATATTTAATCGGCAATATCTAAATATCGGTTTTTACGAACACGGATAACAATCCGACGGATTCGTGTTATCCGTGTCTGGTATGGATTACTGGAGGTTGCTAATTGTTTACCCCGACTGGGTCGTAGTGCTGCATCACTCTTCAGGTAGGTTCTATAAAGGAGAGTTCTATATTTATGTGGTTTTGTGTCGCGTCCCTATGGGGACGCATTCCGATACTCTTGAGAATCACCGCACTGTGCCTACGGCTTGTACGATATTATTCATATCTCACCCCTCTGGGGCGATTTATAGAAGTCTCCTTTAATATTCGATGTGGATTCTTGATGTCCGGCCTGTTTTTGCAACGCTGTTGCGCAGTCGCTGCCTCCGCTCCATCGTCTTCACTTCTCCCTTCCTTCAACCTTCATTTATTCCTCGCTGGAGGAAGAACGATGGGAGAACGATGGGAGAACGAGCGAGGGTTGGGCGGGATTGTTGTTGTTGAAGAGTGGCGGTGAATGGAATGAAAGATTGTTTGGCAATGTATTGTTATACAGCGGTATATCGGATTGTTTCCCCGTGGTGGCTCAAGGTAAACATCGATACTGGTTTTATGAGATTTTATGACGGCTGACAAAAGGAATGTTTTGGTGTAGGAGTTTGTGGATGAAATAGTCCTTCTGCTTCACGATGAATGCGAGATATGTTAAATTTATAAATTTTTTTTGTTGATTGAAAAATTAGTTGTATATTTGCATCCGCAGAGAGTATCAAAAATAGATTATTAACATACAAACACATAAAAACCATGGCAGAAAACGACGTATCATCGAAAACTATTGGGGCATTGAACGGTATACCGTTTGAGAGCATTATAGGAGGACCTCTTTCGGCATGCATAAAGGCGCAGGCGGAGGCCGCTGTGTCTACGGTTAATTTTATCGAATCGGTGGGTCTGAAGCAAGGTGAAGGCGGCGTTAAAGAGGCCGTGTACGTGGTCTTTTCCTACGTACAGAATGGCCGTAGGGTGAATATCAGCGTCCCGTTGTTGACCATTGTTCCCATACCTTACATTGCAATTAATAATGTCAGCATTGATTTCAAGGTTGCCATCAACGGCACCGAGTCTTCCGAGATAGAGGATATTGAGAGTCAGCAAACGGATTCTACCTACACGACCGAGTCGAAGAAAGGCGGCGGCTGGCTGACCAAACGCAAGACGAGCAAGTTCACGTCGAGCATCTCGACCAAGAAGGACTCGCGTGCCACGCAGGATTCGACGTACAGCATCGAGGCCACGATGGATGTGAAGGTGCAGGCAAGCCAGGAGTCGATGCCCGCCGGCATGGCCAAGGTGCTGGGTATGCTGAGCGATGCAATGGATGTGGTGTCCGAGCAGGGCGACTTGACGGTTGACGGCCCGTACATCGAGGGCGACGGCAATAATGCGAAGAAGTATGTCATTGTGACATACAAAGACCCCACAGGTCTGTTTACCACTCAGGGTGTGACTTGCGACGGCAGTTCCGGCGAGGTTGTACGCAACGGCGAGGCACTGAAGTTCTCGTTCGCTGCCACGACCAAGGGCGAGAAGGTAATCAAAGTTGCGCCAAGCGGAGGCTCGTCGGACAAGACGAACGCCTTGACGCGCACTATCAATTTGTAAGGAGAGGTATCGCGATATCCGCATAACAATTCCAATTAACCAAAAAAAGACAAAAGATATGGCAAGCACAATAGATACAACCCCCTCGTCTGTAGCGACCTCCGCCCTGCAGGCTATTCCTTTCGGCAGCATAATAGGAGGGCCGCTGAAGGCCTGTGTGGAGGCACAGGCCGATGCCGCCATGACCACGTGGAACTTCATCAAGGAGGTGGGTCTGACCGAGGACAAAAACGGCAACCGCAAGTTGAACTATGTGAGTTTCTCGTACCGCAAGAATGGTCGCGACTGCCACATCAACGTGCCATTGCTGACGATAGTGCCCATTCCTTATATCGCTATCCGTGATATTGATATAGCGTTCAAAGCCAAGATATCGGCTGCTGCGTCGACTTCGGAAACCAAAAAAGAAAGTCTGGCTGTGGACTTCAGCAATAAGACCAAGGTTTCGGGAGGCGGCTTGCTGGTGAGGGCGTCGACGGAGTTCAATGTCGGTGTGTCGAGTAAGAAGGACTCAACTGCCACACGCGATTCGAAATATTCCGTAGAGTATACGATGGATGTGGCTGTAAAGGCCGGACAGGACGATATCCCCGCCGGCATGGCCAAGATTCTGGAGATTCTCAACGAGTCGGTCGACACCATAGAGAATGGCGGCGAGTTGCATGTGTCGTCGCAGGTGGTGCGGCTGAACAGTGAGGATCTCAGCCAGCGCGGCGTGTATATCACTTATAAAGATGAAGAGGGCTACTATATAAGCAAGAGCAGTGAAGCCGGAATCACAATAAAGAAACTGGCCAAAGACGGAGGTACTTTCGAAAGTGCCATCAAGGGCGAAAGTTACGACATCTCGGACGATGAGCCGGGCATGGTCTGTATGTTCAAGGAAACGGGCACCTACCAGATAGCCAAGGGAGAAAAGAGAGTGACCGTCCACGTGATTGAATAATAACCTATTTAAACCGAAAATCCATGGAAAACGAGAATACCAACAATACCACTCCGGAGGTGCAGGCACAATCTTCCATTTCCCCTGCAAGCGACATGAGAACCTCTGACACCACGCAAAACAGCAATACTGCCACCCCGGCAACCGAATCCAGTAGCGGCGGGGGGTTGAAGGACAAGCTGCTTGAAATTCTTAAGGGGTTCGGCAAAAAGGATGACGCGGGCGAAGACGACAACAGGGGTGACAACAATAACAATAATAATACAGAGGCTCCAGTGCAGACACCCGACAACCCTTTCCGCGATGCCAGCAAGGCCGCCACAGACTTTATGGAGGTGGTGTCGAAACAGGATGCAACCTTGGAACTGAAAGATGTGGTGGCTCCCACCACGATGGCCGAGACAGCCATCAAGCAGATGGAGAATGTCAACATGTCGAAGCTGATTGGCGCGCCCATCAACGCTGCCGTGGAGGCTCAGTTCGATGCCGCCCGCAAGATGCTGGACTGCATTCAGCAGATAGGCTTGAAGGATAACACACTGGCTGTGGTGACTTTCAACTTTTTCAAGAACGGCAAACAAGCCACCATGACGGTGCCGCTGCTCACTCTTGTGCCCATCAATGCGATGCGCATCAAAGAGATGACCTACTCGTTCAAGCTGAAAATTGACACCGAGAGCAGTGTCAACCTGCAGACGGGGGCAGAGAACACCATATCGTATGGCACAAACATAAAGGGTGGCGACGACAAGAAAGCGGCTCCCGCTGGAGAAAAGGATCCAAAGGCTGACAAAGCAGGCGGCGCCAAGACGGCAGAGGCTGTGAAGAATAATGCAGTACAGGTGGAACCGACATTTGCCACCTCGTTCTCGTCGAAGAAAGATTCGAAAGCCACTCAGAATTCGAAATACAGCGTAGAGACCAGCATGGACATCTCGCTGACTGTGGCACCCGAGGAGAACATGCCTGGCGGTATTTCGCGTATGCTGGAGATTCTGAACAACACCATCGATGTGCATAATCCCAACGGTGAGTTGACAGTGAAAGCGAACCGGGTAAGCATGGTGGACGGCGTGGCTGTAACCAACGTATCGTACATCAATGGTGAGGGTAATTATGACCCCGGCAAGGTGACCTGCAAAAAGATGGGCAGTAAAGAAGGCGATAGCAAAGTGCTGGCCATGAACAATGGTGAGGGTGTGGACCTGCTGTTTCTCGAAGAGGGCATGTACGTTGTGTCGGCCGAGAAGTTGCAGTCGTACGTCATCGTTGACAAGGAGGCGAAACCAGCCCCCAAAGCCGAGGATCCCAAACCTCAGCCCCAGAATCCCGAACCGTCCAATAACTAATTTCTATCCAATAATCTAACTCTTATGCCAACAACACTGAAAGATATTTTGGGCGCAATGCTGAACGATGTTATTCGCGCTCAACACGAAACCAACACCCATCTGCGCATGATTGCCGACCAGTATGCTCAGGGCGGTCCCTTGGCGGGTATGAAACTGCCTACCGCAACTATCGGCGAACTTAAACTTACGCTCAACTATGCCATCACCCAGGGCGTGGAGGAGAAGGAGGAAGAGGGAGTCAACAACCAAGGTGTGGATAAAGCTTTGCGGTATATCTGCAATGAGGTGTCGGTTCTGCTTATCAAGTCTATGGTGCAGGGGATTCAGGGTTCGGATGTAGACTACCAGCAAAGCTACCCCTTTGTTGATACGCTGACGGAGAACCAATCCTTTTTACGCCATCTGAGGCGGCGTTTCTTCGCTATCTTGTTTGAAGAGAAGGAGAGCCTGCTGGACAAAAGGGCTAAGCTGGACGAGGGACGATTGCGCAAGATCCTTTTGTCGGCGGCTCAGGAACAGCTGCTGGACCACGAGGATATCCGCGGCCTTTTTGCCCAAAAGGAGGCTGCAGGTCTGCGCGAGGATATCTACAACGATTTCGACAGGGTGTTGCAAAAGGAGTTGGACGATATTCTACGCGAAAGCACTATGCGGTCGTTCCGCCACATTCAGCGTTTCGGTTCACTCAATGTGGAGATTGACAATGAGCGTCTGGCCGAACTGCCCCCGTCGGCCATCCAAACTATTACTATCACCATCACCCCTCCCGACAATATCAAGGTTTCCCCATCATCTAATAAAAACCAATAACACCCCATGGCCGAAAAAAAGAATAGCAAGGTAGACGAACCGGTGAACAACTACGGCATTGCCGCGGCACTGACGGAGGCGATGGAGGCCGCTGTGTTTGCCGATGCTAATGCGTCGTACAAGGCTTACAGGTTGATAGAACAGTATGCCTACGACGATGATTATACCATCCAAGGTGAGTTGGAGGACGGTTCGATGACCGGTCCTATGAAGGTGCAGTCGTCCGAACTGGCTATGGCCACCTTTACCATCAAGGACGGGGAGGGGAAGTACCGCGAAGTGTCTATCCCCAAAATCACCATGGTACCCCTTCCGTTGCTTCACGTAAAGCAAGCCACTTTCGAGATGTCGATGAAGGTGTCGCTGGCAGCCACTCAGTCGGCGACAATGAAGGGAGAGACCGGGGATAAAATTGACCCATCCCTCATCAAAAAAACCAAACTTATCAAAAAGTTGGACAAGGAGTTGACGGATGAGACGTTGAGAAAATCACAGCTTTTGACAAAAACGTTGGCAAAGGAGGCTGCGCTACATATCCGCAAAGAAGATCTTGCCTCAGTCAAGGAGAAGATCAAGAAAATGGCAGGCGAGATGGCTTCCGTAGTCAACGACACCACCAACCAGCAGATGATAGTGGGCGCACAGAGTGAGGAGTCCAACACAACCAATATAGACCTCAAGGTGACAATGTTGATGGAGCAGGCTGAACTGCCGGAGGGTATCAAACTGTTGTTGCAGGCTGCAGCCAACGGGTTGACCACCGCCGCCATAACACCCTCGCGTCCAAAACCAAACGACACTTTTGCTCGTCCAAATCCGGAAGGTACGCCAACCAGACCTTCAACCAACCAAGACGACAGGCCTGCCGGTAGTAGGCCAAGACAGACTTCGGACGATGATGTCATTCCAGTTGAGAACGGCGCTGAAATAAAGACTCCGGAGGTTATCATTATTGAAGAGGATCCCGGCATATATGTCCCCTCTGATACTATAATTGATTCACCCTCGCCCAGTGCTACCAAATCTTCGTCCTCCGACAACTCCACATCTTCTAAACGTAGTCCTACTCCGGTAACGGAGGAGAAAGCAGCATCCGATTCCGGCACTCAAACTGCGTCGACGAACGAGTCTGGCTCCACTTCGTCCACATCACGTTCTTCTTCGGGAACGCCGAAACGTACACCTACTTCGACTAACACCCGCCCATCTCCCAACACAGGCAATAGCTCCAGCACCCCAACAACGTCGACTAACGAATCAGGTTCCACTTCGTCCACACCCAGACGTTCTTCTTCGGGAACACCGAAACGTACACCTACTTCGACTAACACCCGCTCATCTTCCAACAACACAAGCAATAGCTCTGACACCTCTACCCGGAACAGAAGAGGAGGCACACGTCGCAGATAATCTTTAACGACAGACATTCATATCCAAACACAACACACTGATATGGCACAACAAACACCCGGATTGAAATGCCCCCAATGCGGACAATTCATCCCCACAACAATAAACGAACTCCTCAGCGCCCAGGCACTGAAATGCCCCTACTGCGGACTGGAACTGACCATCAACCGCAACGAATCGCGCCAAGCCATGGAAATCCTCAAAGAGGTCGACACGGCTGCCAAGAATTTGGAGAAAGCCAGCAAATTCAACGGCTGATGCCACATGGTTAATCAACAAATTGTTTTGACTTTATTCAAATCGGACAAGCTATGGACTCAGAAACATATTCAGCTCTCGACAAGTTAGACTTCGGATCGCTGCTCGGTTCGCCGCTCAAGTCGTGCATCGATGCCCAGGCACAGGCTGCTTCCGCCACCGCCGACTATATCCAGCGTGTGGGGTTTGAGTACGACCCGGAGCAGAAGCTGTACAAGACCCGCACGCTCACTTTCCAGTACTCCACCCCCGAGGGCGAAAAAAAGATTATCGTGCCTCTTATCTCGGTGGTACCCGTTCCGTTTCTGCAGATCAACAATGTCGACCTCGACTTCACCGCCGATGTGTCTGTGTCCGATGGGCAGCTGATGGGGCGGGTTTCGGCAAAGAACGACACCTACAATGCGGAAGACAACCAGTCGACCGACTACACCAACGACCTTCAGGTGCGTGTCAACATCAAGGCTGCATCTGCCGACATCCCCATGGGGGTGAGCAAATTGTTACAAATCATGCAGGAGAACATTCACATCTCCGATTACGATGTAATAGATGAAACAGTAGACGATACCGAGCTATGAATGAACTAAACAAGCCTTTTGACGTCGGTTACCACGACCTCGGTGAGGCGGGTGCAGACCTCAGCAGGGTGCCTTTCGGCAAACTGATAGGCAATATCATGACTGCCTGTGTCGACGCTCAGGAGAGTGCCGCCAATGCGGCATGGAACTACACCCGCAATGTACTTGAGCAAAAGGATCCCATAGTTTTCACCTATCTCGACGGGAAGAAGCCCAAAAAAATTGCGGTGCCGTTAATCACCATTGTCCCTCTTCCCTACCTTTCGTTAGAGAATGTGGATATCGACTTCGACGCCGAGGTGTCGGTCGACAACAGGCATACCAGCCAGTTTTTAGTCAATGTGAACAACGAATCGGCCGTATCGGAGACGGTGCAGACCGCCCGCAGTTCGGCCAATATGCACGTTGCCATCAATGCCACCACTTCCGACATGCCCGCAGGGTTGGCCATGCTGCTCAACCACATAGGCGGAGGCATCACCGTAATCGATGTCCCCAAGCCCCCTCCCGCCTCCAAGGAGGACGTTGCCGGTATCGTTTCAAGTCTCCTTACTGATATTGATAAGAATATTGCCGATATCTTTACTGCAACCACACAGGCCGTAGTCAACTACGATCCTTGCAGAGACAAGACCGACCCGTTCTTGGCAAGAACCGTCCTCAGCATTCGTACCAACAGTGCCGCTCTTTCAGCGAAATATCCCAAGCCGGTGCACGAAAAGTCTGCTAAACCTTTTGCGGACAACGGCGACAAGATTATCGACAACTCCGGCAGCTACAGGGGCGGTGAGGTCGCGGCAGCCCATGTGATATGGACCCGCCCGCGGGTTCTTTCGGGCAGCAATCAGTACACCCCCGACGATTTCGACATCCTCAGCATAGTGCTGTCAGCCCTGCTGTGGCGTAAATTCAACGGCCCAATATCTCTTTACACCGACACGGTGGGATACAACTACTACATTTCCCAGATGGGGATGCGCAGACTCTGGAACGGCGATGTGGATACCAAGGCTCTCTCCAACATTCCCGGATCCGTACCGGCAGATGTCTTCTGGAATGCAGGCAAGCCATACGCCATTCAAAAGATTATTGATTCCAAGAAGAAGAAATCCATTGCCATGCTGAGTACAGACATGCTGGTATGGGGTTCCATCTACCCCTACACAGGGGAGAAAAAGGTAGTGGCATACTACCCCGAAAACTTAGAAAACAACGAGGCTGTCTATCCTGCATTCGAAAACCTGAGCAAATCGAAATCCTACAAGCCCAGCGGCAACTGGGATTGGAACCAACGGCCATTCAACACCGCTCTCACCTATTACAAAAAACCCGATCTTGCCGCAAGTTACGCCAATTGTTCGAAAAGTTTTATGAGCGGCAACACTGCAGACTCAAGTGAGAAGGTGGCGCACATGGCCTTTGCCGACCAGCGCATGTTCGGTCTGTGCAACGGCGATGTCCCGACATTCCTCACCCATGCCGAAGAAACCGGCAAGCCTTTCACACTCCTCTGGGATTCGAGAGACATCGTTCTCAATGGCCAAATATCCCCTGCTAAGTTAGAATCCGAACGCTTGGTAATGTGCAAAGAACTGAGCGACGCCATCCGTCAGCACTTCTCAGCCATTACAATGCCCGACTCCGTCCAAGCCATCTTAGACAAATACGAATAATAATCACAAGTAAATAATAATCAACAGTAATATTAATCATTAAAATTTCAACGACATGGCAAATAACACCCCAGCTCCATCCAATGAAGGTGCCTCAAAAGTAGCAAAAGACCTTCAAGCCATTCCTTTCGGCACAATGATAGGCGCTCCGCTGTCTGCCTGTATCGAAGCACAGAAAGAGGCCGCCTTGACCTCAGTTGACTTCATCCGCTCCGTAGGCTTCTCCAGCGACAAGGACACGCCCGAAAAGGTGATAACCGTCTCCTTCAAATACGAGCGCAACGGGAAAGAGGTGACGCTTACCGTTCCCCTGCTCACCATCGTCCCCATCCCTTTCATTTCCATCGACACAGTCAACATCAGCTTCAAAGCCAACCTCAAAAGCATCGAATCTTCACGGCTGACAGAGAGCAGCTCCGACGTAAAGACCGAGAACAGTGCTCACACCGAAAACTACAAAGGTCTGAGATGGCTTGGTGTGAAAAAAAGCCAGTCAAGCCTGACGGGTTCCGTATCCACCAAGAAGGACTCAAGGTCCACTCAGAATTCAAACTACAGCATCGAGGCCACCATCGACATCAACATTGTCGCCCATCAGGAGTCGATGCCTGCCGGCCTCTCCAAAGTGCTTGAGATGCTGAACAACGCCATCAGCGTTTCCGAGGCAGAAGACAAGAAATGATAGGCTGCCGTTACCGCATTCCTGCTCTGGCTCGAATGCAGCGTGAAGGCTAAACCGTAAATTGAGAATCGGCTACCAGCCGTAAGGAAATTCCGATTCTCAATTTTCGGTTTTGTATTGTTGTTGCATTGCTCTACCCTCGCTATTTTGTCCTCACATCGCCCTTCCTTAAGCCATCAGTTATCCTTCGATAGAGGAAGAACGAAGGAAGAACGAAGGAAGAACGAGCGAAGGAAGAGATAATCGAAAGGCTCAAAAAAGCAAAAAAAAGAGGTTCGAAAGACCGTTTTGCAGCCTGTTTTTGAAAAAAAATAGACTGATTATCAGTGAAAAGAAAAAAAAATTTGGTCAGTTTAAAAAAAGGTTGTACTTTTGCACCCGATTTCGAAAGAAACAATGGGGTATTAGCTCAGGTGGCTAGAGCGTTTGACTGGCAGTCAAAAGGTCATCGGTTCGACTCCGATATACTCCACTGTAAGGGACTCAATCGAGTCCTTTTTTTTGTGTAAATCCATTATTACAGACGCTTATACCTGCTTTTCAAGGGTCTTTTGCGGTATCGAAATTGGTCAAAATTTTACCTCGTTTTACCCCGTTTTACCTATTTTTATCACGTTTTTATCACGCAGAACCGATTGTTTGGTATAATAAAAGGTTCATCCGCTAAATGGATAGGTGGAGTCGTGTAGGGAGAGGAGTTTGAGCTTAAAGAAAGGCATGTCTCTGTAGCCATAGGCTTGCCGTTTCATGGTCTTGATTTTATTGTTGATGCCTTCGAGT
>JAEEGJ010003542.1_pt1 | contig 59093 bp, 43 predicted proteins | sample 8958761 | NCBI WGS metagenome assembly JAEEGJ01 (sample SAMN16246546, study PRJNA631951) | gut metagenome | biome: gut microbiome; feature: rumen; material: RS-attached | host: Bos | place: Iran: Karaj | collected 2018-10 | reverse complement strand
CGTCAGCCTCGACTGTGCCATCCAGATATACTTTGTCTGTAACTTCACGCAATGCATCGAGGATCTTGTGTCTCCATGAGAATGCAGTCGGCATGGAGATACCGCATTCTTCCGAAGACTCTTTCAACGTCTTCTTGTCCAGCATGCACTTCAGGTATTTGACCCATGTACTCATTCTCTTTCTGGTTCCGGAAGTGATCGTATTGGAACCGGGGATGAAGGATTTCCCGCAGTCCCGGCACAGGAAGCGCTGGGTGCCGTCTTTCCGTTTCCCGTTCCTGACTACATGGTCGCCTTTGCAATAGAGGCAGGAGAGGCTTTCGCCCATCCTTGTTTCGATAAGGAAGTCCTGGACGGTCTCTTCCCGCACATCGACATCGTTCGATACCGTGGAATAGAACACGACACGGTCTCCAAACGGAAGCTTACGATATGCAGTTATAACGTCCTTCAGTTCTGACATAACCCGACTCCATGTGAAATACTTGACTCTATTATACAGAACATCTGTTCGGCCGTCAACCACTAAACTGAAATAAGCCTCTTACTATTACCATCCGCAGAAAACGAGAAAAAAATAGAAAAATATGATATTCTTACTCACGGAGGTTATCCATGACATTTGGAAGTATTCTATACCAGTTATTCATTTCCCCCATTACGCTTTTGCTGGAGGTTGTTTTTGCGCTGTTTTTCAGCGTTCTGAATAGTTGTGGTGCAGCTATCTTTCCGCTAAGCCTTGTTGTAAACCTCCTTCTTCTTCCGTTTTATAACCGGGCAGACTCGATCCAGGATGAGGAGCGCCGCCGCCAGGAGAAGATGGCGCCTTTTGTCGAGCATATCAAGAAGACCTTCAAGGGCGATGAGCGCTACATGATGCTCCAGTCCTTTTACCGGGAAAACGGATATAAGCCGGTCTATGCACTCCGCAGCACCATCGCGCTGGTGCTGGAGATCCCGTTTTTTATTGCAGCCTACAATTTTCTTTCAAATCTTCCGGCACTCCGCGGCACAAGGTTTCTCTTCCTGCAGGACCTCGGCCAGCCGGATTCGCTCTTCTCGATCAACGGCTTTTCCATCAATGTTCTTCCGATCCTGATGACATTGATCAATATCATTTCCTCAGAGATCTATACGAAAGGCCAGAAGTTTAAGGATAAGATCACCCTTCACGGCATGGCGCTTATTTTTCTGGTACTTCTCTATAACTCTCCTTCCGGCCTGGTTTTATACTGGACACTGAATAATGTATTCTCGCTTGGCAAGAATATCGTCCGCGCAAGTACCGACAAGAAACGCACTGTCCGTATTATTCTTTTTATCTCCGGAGCTGTTCTCTTGATCTATGCGGCACTCTTTCACGGTCCTTCCCAATCCAGGCTCGTTATTCTTATGCTCGGTCTTCTCTGTCTTTGTCTGGGAGGCATCCGCTCTTCCTTCTCCCGCAAAAGCACTTCCCCGGAGAAGAAAGCGGATCACCGGCTGTTCTTTACCGGTGCGCTTTTCCTTAGTGTTTTTCTCGGCGCCCTGATCCCGTCTTACGTCATTACGGCATCTCCTGCCGAGTTCATTATTCTCACCTCTGTCCATTCGCCTGTACGCTATATCTTCTATGCGTTCTTGAGTGCTTTTGGCACGTTTGCCATCTGGGGAGGCCTGTTCTATTATCTGGCAAAAGAAAGAAATAAAAGGCGCGCCACCGTGATCATCTGGTGCTTCGCCATTCTCAGTGCCATCGACTTCCTTCTTTTCGGAAAGAACGAGAATATCCTGACTTCCGACCTTCAGTTCGACCCTGTATTCTACCTTCCTTCGAAGCAGGTCATGATCAATCTGATCGTCGTTGTCATCGTTATTCCGCTGATTATTCTGATTTGTAAAAAAGCATCCTCCATCATCCGCTTTCTGGGACCTGTCCTTCTGGCTGTCGCCATCGCACTGTCCGGATATAACGTCTATAAGATCAGTTCCGAGATGCCTTCTATCCGTAGAGCAGCAGCACACACGACCAAACAGATCCCTCAAGTGGAGCTGAGCAAAGACGGCAAAAATGTCGTCGTGATCATGCTCGACCGCGCGATCTCTTCCTATCTGCCGTATATTTTCCAGGAGAATCCCGAGCTGAAGCGTCAGTTCTCCGGTTTTACCTGGTATCCGAATACGCTGTCCTTCGGCATGCTCACGGTCATTGCCGCGCCGGCGCTTTTCGGCGGGTACGATTATACCCCTTCGGCCATCAATGCCAGGGATGATCTGACCCTGATACAGAAGCATAACGAAGCGCTCCTGACCATGCCGGTGATTTTCTCGAAGGCCGGGTATGCGGTCGATGTCTTCGACCCTCCGTATGCCAATTACAGCGTCATCCCGGATCTGTCCATCTATGAGGAGTATCCGAATATCCACGCGTATAACACGGAGTACGGACTTTTCCTGGATGCCGATGTTAGCGAAGACCGCATCATCTCTTCATGGAAACGCAATTTCTTCTGCTACAGCCTGATGAAGTCTTCCCCGCTTTTCATGCAGTCGCTGCTCTACTCAAGCGGCAGTTACTTTTCCCCGGGCGATACGCAGACGATCATGCAGAAAGGCCTCGATGACACCCATCGCTTCGTCATTTCCGCCGGATTCATGAACGCGTTTACCATTTCCTATAATTCGCTAAAATCACTTCCCTCCATGACGATCCCGTCTGACTCCGGTACCAATCACTTCTTCCTGATCCAGAACGGAACATCCCACAATGTTATGCCGCTCCAGGAACCCGAGTACGAACCGGCGTATGAAGTAGATAACACCGAATTCGACAAGACACATACAGACAGATTCACCCTTAACGGCAGAAGCATCGTGATGGACGACCAGAACCAGCTGTCACACTATCAGTGCAACCTGGCGGCCTGGAGAGAGGTCGGCCGGTGGATGGATCATCTCAAAGAGATCGGAGTATATGACAATACCAGGATCATCATTGTTTCCGATCACGGATGGCCTACCGGCAGTAATCCGGATATGCTGTTTCTGGATGGTGCGGCCGGAAATGCGGTCCACAACTCGAAAGATGCGATGGCGTATAACCCGGTGCTTTTCGTAAAGGATTTCGGAGCGACCGGAGATTACACCATCGACTATACCTTCATGACAAATGCCGACACCCCGTATCTGGCGATGCAGGGACTGATCGAGGATCCGGTGAACCCGTTCACCCATAAACCGATCTACCAGCCGGAAGCGAAGAACGCGGAGAAACTGTTTGTCATGTATGCCGATACCTGGTCTCTTCCCAAAGAAGCCAGAACGATCGATCCGGAGGGCATGGTCATCTGGTATTCCTTGAGAAACCGGGACATCTTCAACAGGGAAAACTGGGAACAGGCCGATAGTTAACGTCCGTTACTAATCGGCCATCTTCCCTTTTCGGGCTTTTACCGGGAGGGATATTATATAACGCGTACGCGCACGCGCGCATTAAGGTTGAGATACTTTTTAGGTCATGCTATAATCTTTTCTGTTCGTCCAGGTGCTTTTGCCACAAAAAAGCCACACGGGAACGGACACGAAAAAAGGAAAAAGAAATTTGAAGGAAGTCTGATTCTATGTCATTTGGATCAATCATGTATCAACTCTTTCTGTCGCCGCTAACACTTATCTTTGAAGCGGTGTACAGTACCGCGTTTGAGCTTTTGAGATCGAGCGGCGCTGCGATCTTCCCGCTGTCCCTCGTGGTCAATCTCCTGCTTCTGCCTTTCTATAACCGCGCAGATAAGATCCAGGAAGAGGAGCGCGAAAGAGAAAAGAAAATGGCTCCGTTTGTCGAGCACATCAAGAAAACCTTTAAGGGCGATGAGCGTTTTATGATGCTCCAGGCCCTCTATAAAGAGCACAACTACAAGCCGATCTATGCTGTAAGATCCTCGATCGCGCTTGTCCTGGAAGTGCCGTTCTTCATCGCGGCATATAACTTCCTGTCGAAGCTTCCCGACCTTCAGGGTGCGAAGTTCCTGTGCTTTAATGACCTTTCCAAGCCGGACGGCCTTATCGTCATCGGCGGCGTGGCGATCAATGTCCTGCCGATCCTGATGACGCTGATCAATGTCGTCTCCTCGGAGATCTACACCAAGGGACTGAAGTTCAAGGATAAGATCATGCTCCACGGCATGGCCCTGATCTTCCTCGTGCTCCTTTACGATTCCCCGTCCGGACTGGTTTTATACTGGACACTCAACAACATTTTCTCGCTTCTGAAGAACGTCGTTAACGGCACGAAGAATAAGGCCCGCACCGCAGGCATCCTCTTCGGCATCGGCGGCATAGCTGTCCTGGTATATGGCTTCGGATTCTTCCACGGTCTTCCGAACTACCGTCTCGGCGTTCTCGCCTTTGGCGCACTGATGCTGATCCCGCTTCTGATCGGTCTTATTCCCCGCCGTAAGGCAAAAGCACTTGCCTCCGGTACCTCGGAGAAAAAGCCTGACCACCGTCTCTTCTTCGGCGCTGCTGCGTTCCTGACGATCCTTCTGGGCGGACTGATCCCGTCTTCTATCATCAAGTCTTCGCCTCTTGAGTTCGTCATCACTTCGGACGTACATTCCCCGAACCGCTATGTATTCTTCGCATTCCTCACAGCGGCCGGTTTCTTCCTCGTGTGGAGCGGGCTGTTCTACTATCTTGCAAGTAATAAAGCGAAGCGGATTTTTACCGGCGCGATGTGGGTCTGCGCGATCACCGGTATCGCAAACTACATGGTCTTCGGACAGAACAGCAACTCCTTAACGACCGACCTCCGCTTCGATGTCGCACTGGATATCGCGAAGAATAAGGTCTTCCTGGATCTTCTGATGATCGCCGCACTTACGGTCCTGATCATCGTGGTCTATAAGAAAAAATCACAGGTCATCAAGTTCCTCTCTCCGGTACTTCTGATCGCGATCGGTGCCATGACGGTCTATAACTGCTATGATATCCAGAAAGCGATGCCGAACATCAAGAGAGTCATCGAGGAAAACTCCGCATCCGAGCGTCCGACACTGACCTTCAGCAAAGATGGAAAGAACGTCGTCGTTCTCATGATCGACCGTGCCGTATCTTCCTATGTACCGTATATTTTCCAGGAGAATCCGAAGCTTGCCGAGCAGTTCGGAGGCTTCACCTACTATCCAAATACTCTCTCTTTCGGAACGAGAACACTTGTCGGCGCACCGGCACTTTTCGGCGGGTATGATTACACTCCTAGAGCCACGAACGAGCGTCCGGAGTTCTCTCTCAAAGAGAAACACGATCAGGCGATCCTCACGATGCCGATCCTCTTCTCCGAAGCAGGCTATGATGTTACTGTCATGGACCCGCCGTATGCAGGCTACAGCCTGATCCCGGACTTATCGCTCTTTGAGGACTATCCGCAGATCAAGGCCTATAACACCGAGTTCGGCCAGTTCCGTGATTCGTCGGATATGGCCGGCAATATGAAGTCGATCTGGAAGCGTAACTTCTTCTGCTACTCGGTAATGAAAGTCGCGCCGCTATTTATGCAGCCGGCTGTCTATTCCACGGGTATTTATTTCCAGCCGGGTACCTCGAGCACCGCGCTGATCCAGGGCGGCGCCATCGAGCAGTATTCCGTACCGCCGGCGCTGATGGATTCCTTCATGAACTCCTACGAGGTCATGCGTGCGCTCCCGTCCATCACTGTCGCGCAGGATACCGGCAAGAACCAGTTCTTCATGATGCAGAACAGTGCCACCCATAACATCATCCCGCTGCAGGAGCCGGATTACGAGCCGGTGGATGTCGTAAAGAACGGTGAATATGACCGCACACATACGGACCGCTTCTCTCTGAACGGCGTCACGATGCACATGGATACCACCTATCAGATGGCGCATTACCAGTGCGACATGGCTGTCCTGAACCGCCTCGGCGAGTGGATGGATCACCTTCGTGAACTGGGCGTCTATGACAACACCAGGATCATCATCGTATCCGACCACGCCTGGGGTCTCGGAAGCTTCGACGACCTGCTCTTCGGAGACGGCGATCCGGATACGCTCTATAATGCGGAAGATGCCATGGGCTATAACCCGCTTCTGTTCTATAAGGACTTCGGTGCTACCGGAGACTTTAAGACTGACTACACTTTCATGACGAATGCGGATACGCCGACACTGGCGATGAGTAATCTTCTCGAGAATCCGCTCAACCCGTTTACCGGAAATCCGATCTATCAGCCGGATGCGAAGAAAGGCCCGATGTACGTTCTTTACACGGACAACTGGTCTGCCGAGTCCAATTCCGGCAACAGATTCACAAACACCATCTGGTACGAACTGATGAATCAGAACGTACTGGATAAGAAGAACTGGAAGAAAGAGGAGAATTGATGATGAATATCGTACGACTTTATATCGACCCGGGTACGGGTTCCATGCTCTTTGCCATCCTGATCGGTCTTCTCGGCGTCGCGAGATTCGCGTTCAAAGGCCTGTGGGTCAAGATCCGTTTCCTTTTAAGCGGCGGTAAGGCGAAAGACGATTCCGACAAGGCGATCAAGCTCGCTGTCTTTTCTGACGACAAGCGTTACTGGTCCGTTTTCGAGCCGATCCTGAAGGAGATGGATAAGAGAGGTTTTGACTGTGTCTATATGACCGCCTCCGAAGATGACCCCGGATTAAAGTCCGAGATGGAGCACGTCAAGACCGAGTGCATCGGTCCCGGTAACAAGGCATTTGCGAAGCTCAATTTCGTCAAGGCGGCGATCGTTCTCTCCACCACTCCGGGCGTCGATGTCTATCAGTGGAAGCGCAGCAAGGACGCGAAGTACTATGTCCACATCCCGCACTCCCCTGCCGAGATGACGACCTACAGAATGTTCGGTATCGACTTCTATGACGCCGTTCTCTGCTCCGGCCAGTTCCAGATCGACGACACACGTGACCTCGAGGAGGTCCGCCATCTGAAGGCAAAAGAACTTGTCCTGACGGGTTCGCCTTTTATGGATGAGAAGAAAAAGAAATTCGAAGAGCGCAAGGCTGCTTCCGAAACAGGATCCGACGCAGAAGTTAAAGCGGGTTCTGAGACTTCTGATACGGAAAAAGCACCCTCCGAAGATCCTTCCGGGAAGACCCGTACCGTACTTCTCGCTCCTTCCTGGGGCACAAGCGCGATCCTTTCCCGCTACGGCGCTGACTTCATCAGAGATCTCCTTGCGACCGGATATCACATCATCGTCCGTCCGCACCCGCAGTCCTTCACTTCCGAAAAAGAACTGATGAATAAGCTGATGGCAGAGTTCCCGGATAGTGATTCCATCGAGTGGAACAGAGACACCGATAACTTCGATGCCCTGAACCGTTCCGACATCCTGATCTCCGACTTCAGTGGTGTTATCTTCGACTTCTCGCTCGTATTCGATAAGCCGGTCATCTGCGCAGACACCGAGTTCGATTCGTCTCCGTATGATGCATGGTGGCTCAAGCGCCTCCCGTGGGGCTTAAGTGTTATCCCGAGACTGGGCGCCAAGCTCACGAAAGAAAACAGAGGCGACTTAAAGAAGATGATCGATGACTGCCTCGAGGACAGTTCTTTTACCGAGAGCCGTCATCAGGTAAGAGACGAAGCCTGGGCATACCAGGGCGAGGGCACCAAGCGTGTCTGCGACTACCTCGTCGGGAAGTATGAAGAACTGACGAAGAAGACCGAAGAAGAATCCGAAAAGGATTCTAAGAAGGATTCTGAAAAGAAATCAAAAAAGGCTTCGAAGAAGTAAGCCGGTGCCATTTACAGGGGGTAACACGTGTCGTTCGGGAGTATCCTATATCAACTATTACTCTCACCTCTAACGCTGATCCTGGAGGCGGTCTATGCGGCCGCGTACCATTTTCTGCGAAGCTACGGCGCGGCGATCATCCCGTTAAGCATCGCGGTAAACCTGCTCCTTCTCCCCTTTTATAACCGCGCGGATGCGATCCAGGAGCAGGAAAAAGACCGGCAGAAACGCATGGAGCCTTTTGTCGATCACATAAAGAAGACCTTTAAGGGCGACGAGCGCTACATGATGCTCCAGGCCTTCTATAAAGAGAATAACTATAAGCCGGTCTATGCGCTGAAATCCTCGATCGCACTTCTTCTTCAGATCCCGTTTTTCATCGCTGCTTATAATTTTCTGTCTGATCTTCCCGTACTTCAGGGCGCAAGTTTCTGGGTCATCAAGGACCTCGGCCAGCCGGACAAGCTCCTTACGATCGGCGGTCTTACGATCAACGTCCTTCCTGTCCTGATGACCTTGATCAATGTCGTCTCCTCGGAGATCTATACGAAGGGACTGAAGTTTAAAGACAAGATCCAGCTCCACGGTATGGCCCTGATCTTCCTCGTACTTCTTTATAATTCCCCTTCGGGACTGGTCCTTTACTGGACTTTGAACAATATCTTCTCGCTTGGTAAAAACATCGTATATCTGAGAAAGAAAAGCAGAAAAGCCGCTTCTGAGAAACAAAGCACCCTCCATGAGACTGTGGAAGATTCCGGAAGATCCGATGCGGATACGGAATCTAAGACTACAAACAAGCTGTTCATTCTCGGTGCTCTTTTCTTAAGTGTTTTTCTGGGCGCGCTGATCCCGTCCGGAGTCATCAGTTCCTCCACCTCGGAATTTGTTCTGATGACCTCCGTGCACTCCCCTGTCCGCTATATCTTCTTCTCGTTTCTTACGGCACTGGGCACCTTCCTTCTCTGGTGCGGCCTGTTCTATTATCTGGCGAAGCCGAAACATAAGAAGATTGCGACCATTGCGGTCTGGGTGCTTTCCTTCACCGGTGCCGTGAACTACCTGCTTTTCGGAAAGAGCGGAAGCATCTTATCTTCCGACCTGCAGTTCGATACCGGCCTGCACATTGAGGCTTCTTCAAAAGTACTGAACCTGATGATCATCCTGCTTGTTTCCTTACTGGTCGTTTTTGTGATCACGAAGATGCGCCGGATCATCGTATTCCTCGCACCGCTTCTTCTGATCGCTGCCATCGGCATGTCCGGCTATAACATCTATAAGATCCAGAACGAGATGCCGGATATCCGCCGGGTGATCGAGAGTGCCCCTTCGGAGATCCCTACCGTCACATTAAGCAAAGACGAAAAGAACGTCGTCGTCATCATGCTCGACCGCGCGATCTCTTCCTATATCCCGTATATGTTCCAGGAAAAACCCGAAGTAGCAGAACAGTTCTCCGGATTCACCTGGTACCCGAACACCCTTTCATACGGCATGCGTACCGTTATTGCCGCTCCTGCGCTGTTCGGCGGATATGATTACACGCCGTGGGCGATCAATGAGCGCTCGGATGTCACGCTGGTCCAGAAGCATAATGAATCCCTTCTCACGATGCCGGTGCTTTTCTCGCAGGAAGGCTATGACGTCACGGTATTTGACCCGCCGTTTGCCGGCTACAGCACGATACCGGATCTTTCTATCTTCGATCCGTATCCGGAAATCGAAGCATACAACACGGAATCCGGTCTTTTCCGCGATTCCAACGAGACCGATAAGGACGTCATGTCCACCTGGAAAAGAAACTTCTTCTTATACAGTGTCATGAAATCTTCTCCTTTGTTCTTCCAGCCGGCTGTCTATACGGACGGCACCTATTTCTCGCCGGAGATCAGCGGGCTGGGAATGCAGTCGGTTAATGATGACCCGGCACATGCGATCGTTTCCTCCGCATATATGAATTATTTCAGTGATTCCTATCTCGCGCTAAAAGCACTTCCCGACATGACAAAAGCGGAAAACAGCGGCAAGGGACGTTTCTTCATGATCCAGAATGGTACGGCACATAACGTCATGCCGCTGCAGGAACCGGAATACGAGCCGGTATATGAATTCAATAATACGGAGTACGACGCGACACACACCGACCGTTTCATCCTAGACGGGAAGGTGATGGATATGAGCGGACGCACGAGATATAAGATGACACACTATCAGTGCAATATGGCGGCGATGATCCAGCTCGGGAACTGGCTCGACCATCTGAGAGAGATCGGCGTGTACGACAACACCAGGATCATCATCGTCTCCGACCACGGCTGGCCACTCGACAATTTCAGCGACATGCTGTTCCTCGACGGCGCAAATGCGAATGCAGAATATAATCCTGAAGATGCCATGGCATATAACCCGGTACTTCTCGTCAAAGATTTCGGCGAGTCCGGAAAGTTTAAGACAGACTACACATTTATGACCAATGCGGATACCCCGTATCTGGCGATGAACGGCCTGATCGACGATCCGGTAAGCCCGTTTACTTCCCGCCCGCTCTTCCGTCCGGAAGCGAAGAATGAACCGATGTACGTCATGTACACGGACCGCTGGGATCTCAACGCAGATTCCGGTAATATCTTTACCGACACGATCTGGTATTCTCTCAACGGTCCGGATATATTCGATAAGAAGAACTGGAAACAGGAAGAAAAGTGATCCTGATTTCTAAAAGAGATTGCTATCCTATTGGATAACACCCGACCTGGCGCTTTGTTCACGCATGATGTCGATATCGTAGATCTCGCGGCCTTTCGCCTCGAGTTCCTGTTTAAGGGAATCGATCGCCTCTTGATCCTTACTGTATTCTCTTGTCTTTGCCCAGAAACGTTCATGAAGATCGATCATCTCTTCACACTTTTTGAAGTACTCCGCATCATAGGAAGTGGCCGCATGCTCCTGTGCTTCGGAAAGACTTGCCATCACGCTCTTTTTCCGGATCGACGTCAGTGTCTTCTGGGCGACAAGATCACTCATCAGTTTCCATTTTCCGGCGCACAGCACCCTTCTCTGAAGAGCATAGAAATTATGCGGCTGCGTCGCCAGCGCACATCGGCACCACAGATCTGCCTCGTTAAACTCTCCGTCAAGGATCGATTTTTTCGCATTCTCTACAGCATGCTCATCAAAAAGGATCGTGTTTCCAAATGCCACTCCGCAGGACATACATCGGTATGCTTTATTGGCTTTATCCCCGGAAAGCTTTCCTCCGCATTGCGAGCAGCTGAGATCTCCTCCCGATACTTCTGAAATAACATCTTTTGCATACGAAGAATTATAGGCAGGAGCAGCGGAAGCGTCCTTCTTTTCAGGTCTCAGGCTCTGAAGTTTCTGATAAAGTTCCGCATATTCTTTTTCCAGTGCTTTTTGATTCGTGACACTGGTATCTTTGGCATTATGAAGTTTAGATAACTCCTGATGGTTGTCTCTTTTCAGAATTGGTTTCAAGAAAAGATTATCGACGATAAAAGAAACGACCAGCACTCCCACCAGGATCAGAATGATTGCGATCGTAAATCTCGCTCCCTCACGAGAGTGTCCTCCACCCGTACGGATAGCAGCAACGATCAAAACGCAGATCAGCGAATAATAGGATGCCCTGACCACATCCTGGGCTGCGAATCTCTGAAATTTGTCACTGGAAGCTTCCGAAAGAGAATCTATCCTTTTATCGGTAAGCTGATGTTTCTTCGCAAGCTCGGTGAGCTGATGGAGAACGGAGAAGTATTCCGCATGCTCCGGAGCGGCTCGCTTCTTCGCATCGTCTGCCGCAGCCATCATCTCATCAAATGCGCGGTCCTTCATTTTTTCCGGCGTACGGAGTTCGTTTTCTGACTGGACCTTTCCGGAACATAATACTAGTCCTAGGAGCGCGTCAAAATTCTGCGGGGCTTTACTTAAGACCGTCTCATACTTTTCCTTTGCCGCATGAAATTCCATCTGCTGCATATTGACCTGTGCACGGGACAGATATTCGTCGCTGTGCATTCTTACAAGGTCATATGCATTTCCGCAAAAAGGACATTCGAGTACCTCCTGCATCTGGTCCTTGATCAGGACGCCTCCGCAGTTTCTGCATGAATACGTCGTCAGATGAGCCATACCCGAACCTCCTTTATAACTGGAAGCCAAAGCGTTTGGATGATTACAGCGCGCGGGAAAGGACGCACATGGAAATTACAGCGTTGCGATATACTCCATGAAATTCTGCTTATTCTCAAGTGCTGTCGTGGTCGGACGGCCGAGGTCGTCACGGGCGCCGATGCTGCACATTACCTCGATCAGGCAGAGCTCATTTAGTCCTTTGGCCAGATTCAGCTCACGGTCAAGTTCCTCAAAATCGTTGACGCGGACAGCATACGGATAACCGCAGGCCTTCGCAACGCCGACCAGATCAACATCCCCCATAACAGTAGGCATGCCGCCAACAGTCTCATGTGCACCGTTATTGATCACGATATGCACAAGATTCTTCGGCTGATTGGAGCCCAGCAGTGCCATGGAACCCATGTGCATCAGTACCGCACCGTCTCCATCGACACACCAGATCTTCTGGTTCGGCTTATTGATCGCGACACCCAGTGCGATCGAGGAGCTGTGCCCCATCGATCCGACGGTCAGGAAGTCGTACTTATGGCTCTGGCCGTTTGCCACACGCGTCTCAAAGAGCTCACGGGATGCCTTACCTGTGGTGGAGATGATCGGGTCTTCTTCACTTACGGCCACGATGTGCTGGATGATCTCTTCTCTGACCATGGTGTTATTGTTCTCATAGACGACTTTCTCATCGTAGGAAAGCGCGCCCTTACGGATCACGAATGCGACGTCCTTACCCTCAGAGAGGATCTTTCTGAATTCGTCCATCTTTGCTTCCACTTCCTCATCGGTCGTGTCTTTGCCGATTGCGAAGTTTGCGATATCCATATCGTCCAGGAGCTTGATCGTAACTTCACCCTGATAGATATGCTGCGGTTCATCGTGGATGCCGGGCTCACCGCGCCAGCCGATGATGAAGACGGTCGGGATCGCATATACCTTATCGTTCAGAAGGCTGGCAACCGGATTGATGATGTTTCCCTCACCGCTGTTCTGCATATAGACGACCGGGACCTTGCCTGTAGCGAGGTGGTATCCTGCCGCCAGAGCCGTGCAGTTACCCTCGTTTGCCGCGATCACATGGTGATGCGCATCGATGCCATAGGTATGCATCAGGTAATTGCACAGTGCTTTCAGCTGGGAATCCGGAACACCGGTATAAAAATCAGATCCAATGATATCTACAAGTTTTTCAACTTTCATATTTTTCTCCTATTCTTCAGGCATGTCGCACCTGTCTTATGTTTTTCCGGGGCCTTCACAGGCGATTCATTGATCAGATCTCGTCGATCAGCGTGATGATGTCCTTGATGGACATGAGTCTGTCATCGACCTCTTTTGCTCTATGATACTTCAGAATATCTTCCGCGGTCTGCTGCATCGCCGGGAATGCGGATCTTGTCAGCTGGTTCGCATAGATGACGATGTTGACGCCATGAGCAGCCAGTTCTTCTTCCGTGATGGTATTAAAGCTTGTCGGAACAACGACGATCGGTGTCTTCGGATCCTGGCTTCTAAACTTGTCGCAGAACTCGCAGATCTCGGCCGGATCTTTCTTTCTGCTGTGGATCATGATACCGTCCGCGCCGGCCTTTACAAAGGCAAAGGCACGCTCGAGTGCATCTTCCATACCCTGCTCGAGGATCAGGCTCTCGATACGGGCGATGATCATGAAATCATCGGTGAGCTGTGCTTTTTTACCGGCAGCGATCTTCTCGGAGAACTCCTCGATCGTCGCCTGGGTCTGCTTCACCTCAGTACCGAAGAGAGAATTCTTCTTAAGGCCTGTCTTATCCTCGATGATGACTGCGGAAACGCCGAGTCTCTCAAGAGATCTGACAGTATATACGAAGTGCTCGGTAAGTCCGCCTGTATCACCGTCAAAGATGATCGGCTTGGTGGTAACTTCCGTGATATCCTCGATTGTTCTGAAACGGGAGGTCATATCGACGAGCTCGATGTCCGGCTTACCCTTCGCAGTACTGTCGCAGAGGGAGCTTACCCACATCGCGTCAAACTGGTCGAGCTTACCTTCGTGCTCTACTACGGTCTTCTCTACGATAAGACCGGTAAGGCCGCTGTGTGCCTCCATCGTCTTTACGATCGGAGTCATCTCGATCAGCTGTCTTAATCTCTTTCTTCTGTACTCCGGCATCGCGAGCTTCTCACGGAGCTGCAGGTCGATCTTTCTGACCTTCTCATTAAAGGTGTAAGGAACATCGACGAGTTCTCCGCCATAAGCGGAAAGGAGTTCCTGAACATGTGCACGGAGAGCGCTCTCCGGGCCCTCTTTCCAGTTATCGCCGTGAACGACATAATCCGGGTGGATCAGTTCGATTACGTCATCGTAATGCATATTCTCCTGCAGAACGACCTGCTCTACGCCCGGGATCGTCTTATAAAGACGCATACGCTCTTCCTGGGAGATCGTCGGGAATTTGTTATAGCGGATCAGTACCTGATCGGAAAGGCATCCGATGATGACCTTACCGAGTTTCTTTGCTTCGTTGATGATGTTCATGTGTCCTTCATGGATCACGTCTGTGCAAAAGCATGTGTATGCAGTTTTCATGTTCAATTCTCCTTATAATCTTATTTTATCGGGCCTTTATGTCTTTTATTTGTACTGTACCGGGATCTTTACGCCTGTGGTCTCAAGAGCTTCCCTAAACACCTTAAAGAAATCCTTGATATCCGGTGCATCGATCGCACCAAGCGCGCAGAGACGGAATGTATTCGTTGTCGAGATCTTTCCGGGATAGATGGTAAAACCGCGCTCGTAGCAGTAGTCATGCACCTTCTCGAAGCTCCAGTTCGGATCGTCCGGATAGATCGCGGAAGAAACAAGACCTGTTCTCCACTCCGGCTTAATGACCTGACGGAAGCCAAGCTCTTCCAGTCCTTCGTTGATCGCATCAAAGACACGTGTATGGCGTGCCCACTTCGCTTCTTCACCTTCTGCCCAGTATTCCTTCAGGGCCTGGATCGTCGCGTAGATCGTCTGGACCGGCGGAGTGAAGTGCATCTCGCCTGTCTTCTCGAAGCAGTCATACTGAAGGAAAAGATTGCAGTAATAGCTTCTCTTCGGATTATTCGCAGAAGCTTCCAGGATCGCGCGGTTACCGATCACGAAAGAAAGACCGGTCATCGCCATGAGTCCTTTTTGCGCGGAAGCCATCAGGAAATCGACGTTATCTTCCTTGATATTGATCGGACGCATCGCGTAGGTGCTTGTCGTATCGACGGTGAAGATCGCGCCGTACTTATGGACCAGCGCACCGATCTCACGGATCGGGTTCAGGATACCTGTTCCCGTCTCGTTATGCGTCGTATGGACGAGTCCGATGTCCGGGTTATTCTTCAGCGTCTCCTCGACCATAGAAAGGTCCGGACGCTGATCTACCGGAAACTTCAGATCGATATGCGGAAGTCCGTAGTACTGGCAGATCTCGACTGCACGGGAAGAATATGCACCGTTGTTGATCACCAGGACCTTCTTTCCTTCCGGAAGAAGCGAGTTGATGCATACATCGATATTGATCGTTCCTGAACCGCAGAAAAGTACGGAAGTATATTCCTGAAGGTCACCGTGTACTACTCTCACGAGGTCTTCACGGAGGCCCTTCATCAGGCCGGCGAATTCTTTCTCACGCGGGCAGATATCCGGTACGACCTGCGCATACTTTACGGTATCGGTCGTGGTGGACGGGCCCGGATTTAACAGGATGTTTCTTTTTACTGGTTCCATAAATAATCTTCTTTCTAATATATTTTCTCTATATATTTGCTTTCAGCATATTTGATCCGGATGCGGGATTACACGTCATATGCCGGGTCAAGTTCTTTTAGCTCACGGAAAGTATCGATCTCGATGATGTCATCTTCCTTACACTCGCGGACTCCGACCTTATAGTTTTCTTTTTTATAGACGAGCGGCACCTGTTCCCAGTAGCGCTCTTTTCCGCCCGGACCGGAGAATACGGCCGGAACATCTTCTGCCAGGTTCTCACCATCTTCCTTGTTCCAGTAGGAGATACCGACCATCTGCCAGCAGTTCTCTCCTCCGACTTTCTCTTCCTTGATCACACCGTCTTTGACGACGAAGCACCAGTCATCCGTGCGGTCTTTGGGGATAGCGAGAAAATCAGAAGTATAGTGGTATTTCGTAATGATCTTCGGGTTCGACAGTACGAGATCCGCCTCAAAAACATAGGAATTCGAGAACAGGTTTCTTGCCACCATCGCACTGCTGATGTTATTGGCTTCGTTATACACCGGATTATCCAGAAGATGGAGCATCGGGTACTTATACAGAAGCTGATCGAACTGCTCGCCGAGATATCCTCTGACGATATAGATATCTTCGATGCCGGCTTCCAGGCAGGCATCCAGAAGCGTGTCGATGATCCTCTTGCCTTTTACACGTACCAGAGGCTTCGGTGTATTGAGCGTAATCGGTACCATTCTGGATCCGAAACCCGCCGCAATGAACACGGCACGCTTCGCCCGGTAAGGTTCCAGTGCCTCGATCCCCTTACTGGTGATCAGGCCTGCATCGACCAGTCCGTCGGTCACGAGTTCTCTATAGACTTTGTTGATCGTGCCTAGGGAATACTCGGTGATCTTTTCCAGATCGCGCTGTGTCAGTGCCTCCTTCGACTCCGCCAGCGCGACTAAAATATCAAATTGTTTTCTTTGAAGGCTCATAGTCACACATCCGTTCATTTTTTCGTTTCACTATTCAAATATTGAACAAACTCATTATACACTTCTTATAGTATTGTGCAAGATACATTTGCACTCTTTTTCCTATAGAAAAGCACTTGTAAGAAACAAAAAAGGAGCTGCCTTGCGGCAGCTCCCTTCTTTATTCTTTTCTTATTGATCTATAAATGATCAAACGCCCGGGTTCTGCGGAATGTCATTCGACGGAGCTTCCGGAGCAGCAGGCGCCTGCGGAGCAAGCGGATCAACTGCAACTGTCTGGCCCATCGGAGCCTGAGGTGCTACAGGGGCCTGCGGAGCTACAGGAGCGACCGGAGCCTGCGGTGCAACAGGAGCAACCGGAGCCTGCGGAACGTAAGCCTGGTTTACCGGAGCCTGAGGGGCCTGCGGAATAACGCTGGAATAATCACTTACCGGAGCTGTCGGAGGAGTGTTCTTCTTTTTCTTCATAACGAGAACGATAACTACTACGATGATAGCAACAGCTACAACACCACCGATGATGCCGAGGATCAGGCCGATCGGAGCAGATCCGCCGGAAGACTTGAGGTTGAACTCAGCATGAATAGAATCTTCTACATCAAAGAGGTTCCACTCAACGGTCTTACCGCCATTCTTCTCTTCGCCGTTGGACTCGATAACCTTGCCCGGCAGTTCGAGAACGAACTTCATGTAGCCGTTATACTGCTCGAGAGTATCAGCAGAGATCGAGCTGGACTTTGCTTCATCAGTTACGGAAGAAACTTCCCAGTCAAGTGTGTAAGAGTCAGAATCCTCATCATATGTGAGGGAGAAATCCTTAAAGCTGCCTGTAGCTGCCAGTTCATCCTCAAGATCTTCAAGAGCGATATCAGAAAGAGTAGCAGTAAAGCCTTTGAAGTTGCCATCCTTATAATCTTCAAGATCCCAGTCACTGTCGCTGTTTTCAAATTTCTTTGCAGCATCTTCTGTACCGGAACCGGCATTCTCACCGGCCATACTTGTATCGATAGCATATGTGAAGCTGAAATCGCATGTTCCATCTTTCTTTACCGAAGCCTTTGCTTCATAACGAAGACATCCGGTAAGACAGAAGATGATAGCGAAAACCAGCATCACTGCCGATAATTTCTTAATTCTTTGAACTTTTCTCTTCTCCATTTTTTACCTCCATAATTGCACAAAGTGCATTATCCAAGTTCTAAATACATTATGATTTTATAATGAAAAACCGAAAAATACAACAAGACCAAATCCCTAACTATGCACCTGTATTTTTGCGTTTTTCGGGCAATACGACGATTAAATATGAAAACCGGCTTGAAAAGATCTTTCTTCCGATCATCTCAAGCCGGTCTTCTGGTCGAGGTGACAGGGTTCGAACCTGCGACCCCATGCTCCCAAAGCACGTACGCTACCAACTGCGCTACACCTCGAAATTGCATACTTGACAATTATATCATGATTTTTCCGAATTACAAGTGGACATCTCCCTCGAAGAACCGGATCTTCCTTTCCGCCATCAACGAGACCTCAGAAATATACTGCGTCGGTTCTTTGATGCACGGACACCGCTCGATCCTTACATTTGCTGACGGTGTTCCTTTCGTAGTGTTCTCCTCGCCGGAATTCAGAAATACCCGTTTACTCATGCCTCCTGCACCGAACGAAAGCACCGACCGCTGATCACTCATCATCGCGACATTGTAGATGCATTCCGAACCATCGAGGCAATACCCGATATTCTCGTGTCCGCCGGCCGTGTCTTTCTGCTTATACATATAATAAGGATAATATCCGGCTTCCATCAGTTTTTGCGAAGAGAAGGAAAGCATATCCTCGATACGCTTGGTCCCATCTTCTTCAGAGCGGACCACTTCTTCTCTTCGAAGCGATGAGCGGCGCTTTTTCGACAGTGCATGAACCGTTACGTTTTCCGGATGAAGTGCGATGATTCTCATAAGCGACTCGCAGAACTCCTCCGTTGATTCCCCCGGGAGTCCCGCGATCAGGTCCGTATTGATCACCGAAAATCCCATTTTTCGGGCCAATTCAAAGGCATCGGTAAAGTCTTTCGCACTGTGTTTTCTTCCGACTCTCTCCAGGGTCGCGTCACACAGCGTCTGCGGGTTGATACAGATCCGCTTTACTCCCAGCTCCGAAAGGACCGCGAGTTTTCTTTCCGTGATTGTATCCGGACGCCCTGCCTCGACACAGATCTCCTTAACATCTTTGAATTCCGGATGTGACAGAACGCCCCGCATAAGCTTCTCGAAAAGCACTTCCGGGAGCACCGTCGGCGTGCCTCCTCCGACATAGAGCGTCTCGATCCTCGATGTGATCTTCGGAAGGACCAGGTCCATCTCGGTAAGGACTGCATCGACATATGCCGGAAGTATCTCCGTCTTTCTCGGAGCCTCCTGCGCGATAAATGAACAGTACGAGCAGCGGCTCGGGCAGAAAGGGATGCCGATATAGACATGAAGCGCATCTTCGGAAGATCCAGAGAGTACCGCATCTTCCCGGTCTTTCGTCAGAAATGCCAGGTGCGCCTTATCGCTTCTTACTCCGTAGATCTCCTGCATCTCTTCTTCAGATCCCAGTTCCCGTGCGACCTGCGTCGGACGGATCCCGGTAAGCGACCCCCACGGGAAACTCATTTTCAGGATCCTCGACAGAAGGAAATACAGCTGTCTTTTCACTTCCCGGTTGACCGGAAGATCCAGGTCATTTCTGTCGATAAAGATCTGCGGCGCACTTTGGATAGAGATGACTGCCGGACTTTCACCTTCTGAATTAGCATGTCCGCCGTCATTCTCTTTTTCCACTACTGTCTCGACCCACTCTTCGGAGACACGGCTTCGGATAGTCAGTACACCCTCTTCCGAAAAGAGCTCTTCTCTTCCCGGGAAAACAGATGCCGCGTCACAGATTACTCTTCCCTCTTCCTCCTTCGGGATCTCGCCGGTAAAGAGACGGAGTACATCACTTACCTGATAATAGGAAGTATGCCCCTCGAGCCGGACGACGATGCGCACGCCTTTTTCCTTATCATCGGAAGGCTTTATATTTATATCCTTTGCACATTCTCCGGCGCGCATCACGACTCTCCTTTCACGAAGATAAAATAGTAGTCCGCCACGATCGATGTCGGCATATTGTAGCTCTTGACGCCTTCTTTCTGCTGATTGGCCTTGAGATAGGCGTCATTTGCAGCATTGGAGACTTTTTCGACGATCTCCGGCGGATCGATCGAGAGCCAGTATTTCCGGGCATCGTTAAAGTCGCGGAAATAGCCGCTGACGGTAGGATACCGGGATAAAAATTCCTGAAGACTATCGTTATCTTTATTGTATGCGATCACCATATCCTTGATGATCAGTTCGACCGCTTCATAATATCCGCAGTAGCGGAGCTCCGGACAATCACTGGACAGTGCGATCACAAGGGCCGCGAGGTTCGCATCGTTTTCTACGGCATATCCGTGCAGGTGCGACATCTCGTGGCAGGCATTATACATCATTTCCACGAACGGGACATCGTCATTAATATTCGGCTCGGCAAAGAACGGGAAAAACAGCCCGACGATATATGTATAAGACCAGTAGTGCGAGACCATAACGGGTTTCGGTCTGGCGGAGTTTCCTTTGAGCGTCGGGAACTTCTTTGCCGACTCCTCATAAAGATCCGAAAGATCGGATAAAAAGGCATACCTTCCGCCCGGGTATGTTACGACACCATTTTCGTCCTCTTCGCACTTCTCCCTCGATTCATTCAGGCCCGAGATGACCCAGGCAAATACTTCCTGCAGTTCTTCGACCGAGTATTTCCGTTTTCCGAAACCGAGTTTTTCATCGAGTGAATAGCGGGTAAAGTTCAGTCCATGCAGCAGCATGAACAGGAAATAGACCGAAAAAAGGATCCATGCCGTGGCACTGCCTATATTGAAAAAGCTCTTTTTCCCGCGTTTCTGTTTACAGGCCCGGCGGATGCGGATGATCATCCATGCGATAAGGATCGGTGAGGACAGCGCAAGCGTGATAATAAAGACTTCCGACAGCGAGATCGGCACAAGCGAGGAGATCTTCGCGGGGATAAAGGAAAAGAAAATAAATCCTGTCTTTGCGTAGGTCTCACCGACAGCCGGAAAGTGGATCAGGATCCGCTGGATAAAGTACAGGAGAAGGATCAGGCAGATAGGAAGCACGATCCGGATGAACCAGCGTCTCCAGACCGGCCTGCCCGTCTCTTTTGCCACCCGCCTCATCAGACTACCCCCAGATAATGGAGTCCGTAGAGGATACCGAGGAGTATCGGCTGATGGAGGATATATACCAGGAGGGAATTTCTTCCGATCCATTCAAAAGGCCGGGATATGGACTTAACGGCATGTGGTGCTTTTGGAAAAAGCGTTTCCTTCTTCTTATAGATATACCGGCCCACAAGTACGCCCAGGAAGAATACGCCGACCCAGGGGATCAGACCCATCTCATCGCCCGGATCCCAGTAGTAGTCCGGGTGCGGCTCGATCCCGAGGATCGATACCCATCCGCTCTTGATCTTATAGTGATAATATGGCAGTGCTTGAAGAAGGAAGATAAACAGCAGCACGATGGAAAAGAGTACCATATCGCCGCCGCGGCTGTCTCTGCTGCCTGTTTTTTTCTGTTCGAAATGATCGAAGATAGCAAACAGGAATGTCGATACCGTAAGGACATGAAGCACATTAAAGTAGATCTCGCAGTCGAGGTCGAAGCACCTGTCCGCCACGATCGTCACCGCGGAAAAAGCAACCGCCACGACCAGAAGCTTCGCGGCCCTCTTGAAGTTATTCCTTGAGAACTGACAGCAGATACCGGAGATCCCGACGAAAATGCAGAGAAAAAACGGATGCAGGAATGCCCAGAACCAGTCGGAATCGATAAAGGCAAAGACATTATGCTCGAAGATATGCCGAAGATCGTAGGCGAAATGATGCAGGATCATCATAAAGATCGCGAAACCGCGAAGAAGATCCAGTTCAAATGCACGGGTATTCCGAAGTTTCCCGGTCTTTTCCGCACTTTCCATGCCGCGCCTCACACGTTCTCGGCGATACACGCTCCGATGGCTGTAGCAAACTCCGACATCTGCGGTACGACGAAATTGATATTATAGAGTTCCGAGAACTTCCCGTAGATCGTATTACACATCTGAGCCTTGGTCGCCTGTCCGGTGATGACAACATCCTTGATACCGGCGTTTCTCGCGGCTAAGACGGCCATCGTGCCGATCGACTGGAATACCATATTGAAAAGGCCGTAAGCGATATCAGACTTCGTCGCATCGTCCTGCATCTTACCGAAGTTCGAAGCCGTCGTTTCCATCGTAAGTCCGGGGATCGCCGCATGGGAGATATCTCCGATCGTCAGATCGACGTGATTCAGGTTTCCTTCTTTTGCCATGTCGGCGATCATGTCAAAATCACGGATATTGAGGGCACAGTTCGCAAGGCCCACGAGTGCACCGCCACCGACACCGGAACCGATGATATGACGGACTTCTTTCTTGGTGGCTTCCACAAATGCGGTACCGGTACCCATGCTGACAACGATTGCATGATCCAGTCCGGAAAGGAACAGTCCGCCCTGGCCGGTGGCGAAAAATTCAGAGATACGGACCGTCGGGATGCCCAGGAGATTTCCATTCGGGAATGAAGCACCGACACCGGTGATCTTCAGCTGCTCGATATCGGAGATCTTCAGGTCATAGGAGTCCATGAATTTTCCCAGTGCCCCGAAGGCAGAGGTGACCGGATCGTCTGCTTTGACGATCTTATTTCCGATGATCTTTTCGCCGTCCATTCCGACGACTTTGGTGGTGCTGCCACCGATATCCAGTCCAACTATAATTCCCATTACTATTTCCTCTTTCAGCAGCGTTCTGCTTATCGTTAGATCCGGCCGTCTTTCGGTTATCTGTTCTTGATCTCCGAAGCTTCGCGGCCTGCGATGCGGATCATCGTCTGCGGTCCGCTCTCGTACTCGATGACTTCCTTCGTGATCGGAAGGCGGAACACGGTATTTACGGTAGTGATCACATCGATGTATGTTTCATTATCTGTTCTGCACCAGTAGAATGTGGTTCCCGCAGGAAGCTTGCAGTTTTGCCCTTTCAGGTTCTGGCAGATGAGATCGAAGTCCAGATTATATGTAAAGGATGTCTTCTCAACATTTGTATCCGTATAGAAATACTCGGTCTCCGGCTTCAGGAAATCTGTCTCGGTGGTAATGTCATAAGTCCTGTAGAGCTTATGGATACCATAGATTTCATCAAAGAAGGAGAACTGCACCTTGCCATCATTGGAAACTGTGCTGAGCATTCCCTGTACGACAGATGCATGGATCTTCGATCCGTCATAGCGGACAACGATCGTCTCATATTCATCCCATGAATCACGGGTAAGCTCGATGAACACCTCCGTGTACGGATCACTCGAATTAAGATCGGCGGAAACGCCACGGATCGCGCCTTTACAAGCCTTTGCCTGATATTCTTCCCGGAAAGCAAACTCGGTACCGGGGATCACATAGTCAGTAATGGCTCCCTGATCGTTAATGAGAACATAGAAAGACTCGCTGTGGTCATCTAGAGAAATGCTTACTGATTCCAGTTCACCGTCTCCGTCGAGATCCAGATCCAGCTCGGAGCGGTACGCGGTATAGTATTTCCCGTCCGGCGTCAATGAGGACTCTTCACGCATTCCGATAAAGGTCGGCGTCGAATGAAGCAGCTTCATCTTCTCCGAATCCAGTTCATGAGTATATGAGACCGGATTGTTTTCGTCGCTGATGGTTACCGATGCAGTCGTAGGATCCGTATCCGGAGCGACCTTCGTCTTAAACGGATTATGAACGAGAAGGACGAACATGATGACCAGTACAGCCACCGCGTCAAAAACCAGAAATCCGATAACAAACTTTTTATTCCGCATGTGTTCTTTTCCCGTTACTTCTTCGGTACCAGCTTGTCCTTACCACCCATGTACATACGGAGCGGTTCAGGAATGCTTACTGTTCCATCGGCATTCAGGTTATTCTCCAGGAATGCGATCAGCATACGCGGCGGAGCCACGACTGTATTATTCAGAGTATGTGCGAGGTAATTGCCCTTCTCCTTGTTTCTGATGCGGATTCCCAGACGTCTTGCCTGTGCATCGCCAAGGTTACTGCAGGAACCTACTTCGAAATACTTCTTCTGACGCGGGGACCATGCCTCGACGTCACAGGACTTGACCTTCAGGTCAGCAAGGTCACCACTGCAGCACTCGAGTGTTCTTACCGGGATATCCAGGCTTCGGAAGAAGTCAACAGAGTTCTTCCACAGTTTGTTGTACCAGTCCATGCTGTCTTCCGGCTTGCAGACGACGATCATCTCCTGCTTCTCAAACTGGTGGATACGGTATACGCCTCTCTCCTCGATGCCGTGTGCACCGACTTCCTTACGGAAGCACGGAGAGTAGGATGTCAGGGTCTGCGGCAGGGATTCCTCGTCGAGGATCGAGTCGATGAACTTACCGATCATGGAGTGCTCAGATGTGCCGATGAGGTAGAGGTCTTCGCCCTCGATCTTATACATCATGTTCTCCATCTCAGCGAAGCTCATAACGCCGGTAACGACAGAGGAACGGATCATGAACGGCGGTACATAGTAGGTAAAGCCGCGGTCGATCATGAAATCTCTTGCATAGGAAAGGATCGCGGAGTGAAGTCTCGCGATATCGCCTTTAAGGTAATAGAAACCGTTGCCGCTGGTCTTTCTTGCAGCATCGAGATCGATACCGTCGAAAGTCTCCATGATATCGACATGATACGGGATCTCGAAATCCGGAACGACCGGCTCGCCGAATTTCTCATTCTCGACATTCTCACTGTCGTCTTTACCGATCGGAACAGAAGGATCGATGATGTTCGGGATAACGAGCATGATCTTTCTTACCTTTTCGGTAAGCTCCTGCTCTTTTACATCCAGAGCAGCCATCTCATCGGCCATCGCAGCAACCTGCTTTTTGGCTTCCTCTGCTTCTTCTTTCTTGCCCTGTCCCATAAGCACACCGATCTGCTTACTGATGGTATTTCTCTGGGATCGGAGATACTCGACGCGGGTCTTGGCCTCACGGAGCTCCTTATCGTATTCGATGACTTCATCTACCAGCGGGAGTTTGTCATCCTGAAACTTCTTCTTGATGTTCTCTTTAACGATGTCCGGATTTGCACGGACAAATTTGATATCCAGCATATCAATGCCTCCAAACAAAAGATATAACTTTATAATTTTATCACAATAAGGTGATTTCGACTATACGGGATGCGTGTTTTCCGTCGATTTTACGCGCGCTCGACCATATCCATCATGGTCAGATCGAGTTTTAAGACCACATCCGGATCAAAATTGATCGATTCGAAGCGCTTCTGCAGACGGCTGCAGGCGATCTTTGCGCCGCTTTCCGCCTTTGCGGACGGCAGCATGATGATATACTGGGCGCCGCTGAACTTCGTGAATACATCGCCTTTTCTAAGCGTATCCTGGATCGCGGTGAAAAGCACATCCATCGCAGGTTCCAGAACCTTCGGGTCGAGCATATTTCCTTCTGCATCAAGAAGCGTCGCAAGCATCACGCAGAATGTCTGCTCGGATCTGGCCATCATTCGCTCGATAAAACGGAAGATCGCGAGGAAAGGCTCATAATCCTGCCAGTACGCGCCACGGATCGTGCCGGGCTCCTTGAGCTGCTGCATGAGTGTCCGGATATTCATCTCGATTGCTTCCGGGCGCTCGACTTTTGCCTGTTTGGATGGCAGCGTCGAGTCATAGAAGCGGAAGTTGTTTCTTCCTTCTTTCTTTACCACGTAGAGAGCGCGGTCCGCCTTATCGTAGAGCGTATCCATGTTGTTGCCGTCCTGTGGTGCCAGTGCGATACCGATGGAAAGCGAAGCGATACCGTTGGTGGCTTCCTTAAGATCGGCATTTACCGCCTCCTGAAAAACTGTCAGCCGCCTGGATAATCTTTCATTAGACGGCGGATTCTCCATGAAGATGACGAATTCGTCTCCTCCGAGACGTCCGACGAGATCCTCCGGGAAGAACTCCATCATCATGTGCGCCAGACGGTTCAGCACCTGATCTCCGACAATATGTCCGAGCTTATCGTTTACACTCTTGAAGTGGTCCACATCGACGATCATATAGGCAGCGCTGGTGCCCTGTGCCAGGGTCAGCTCGATCTTCTGGGTAAGATAGGAACGGTTCCAAAGTCCGGTCATCGGATCTTTTGAAGCGATGCTCTCGAATCTCTTGGCTCTCTTCTCGGCAAGTCTTCGGAATTCTTCAAGTTCCAGTGTTCTCGCAATACGTGAACGCATGACCTGCGGTACAAAGGGTTTTCCGATAAAGTCAGCCGCTCCGAGTTTCAGGCACTCGACCTCAGTTTCAGGATCGGTCTTCGCGGTCAGGAAGATGACCGGGACGTCCTGATAATCGTGATTGGCACGGATCTGGCGAAGCGTCTCCAGTCCGTCCATCTCCGGCATATTAATGTCCAGAAGGATCAGATCCGGTACTCTTTTCTCGAGGAAGCGGAGCGCCATCTGCCCGGATGTTACCAGACTGACTTGATAATACTCGTCAAGCGCCTGCTTGGCGAGCGTCAGGTTTGCCTTACTGTCATCTACGACCAGGATCGTTTTTGTATTATCCACGATGTCATTCTCCTAACAGATTATTCAAGTTCTCGGTGGCTTCATCGTACTGGAAGTCATTGAGGTAATTTCTGGTTCTCTTCAGCGCCAGTACCGTATCCGGACCGACTTCAAAATTCATAAGCCATTCCAGTTTCTGAAGGGCGGAATCCTGATCGAAGTCCTCGATACTGTTTCTGATATTGATGATCGCCTGCTTGAGCTCGGCATCCGTGATCGGAAGCTTCGGTTCTTCTTCCTGATCCGCCACTTCCTCCGACAGTTCCATCACACCGCGGGCACGGAGCTCCAGTCCGATATCATCCAGCAGGGACTGATATGCCGACAGCAGGTCTCCGTAATTGGCATCGATGAATTCATAGCGTCCGTCGTAGTTGGCAAACTCATGTTTCTTCGCCATTTCCGAGAGTTCCATCGCACCGATGGAAGCGGCGACGCTCTTCAGGGCATGTGCCTCGATGCCATATCCGGCATAATCCTTCGCCTCCGCCAGTTCACGCAGACGGTCGATCTTGATGATGCCGTCTTCATAGACGACCTTGAGAAGGCTGATATAATTATCCATGCTGTTACCGCAGTTCAGAAGACCACGGCTGCAATCTACGCCGCGGAGCTGCACTTCGCCTTCACCGAAGTGCGGCGCGCTGGCAACAGTATGCTGCTTCCGGATGATCATTTCTGCCGGGAGATTGCTCTTTAAGGATTTTTCCAGCTGGGACAGCTCGATCGGTTTACTTACATAGTCCTGGAAACCTTCTTTATAGAACATCTCGCGTACACCGCTCACCGCATTTGCCGTAAGCGCCACTACAGGAACCTTCTGGAAATACTCGCCGTCCATCTTACGGATGATGCGGAGCGTATCGATACCGTCAAGATCCGGCATCATGTGGTCCATATAGATAATGTCGAACTGCTGTCCGTCCCGGAGCATCTCGATACATTCTTTACCGGAAGACGCCGTAAATACATGCATCTGATACGGCTCGAGAAGTCCTTTTACGACCTTGAGGTTTACCGCATTATCATCGACGACGAGGATCTTCGCCTCCGGCGCGATGAAGGTTTCCTGGAATTCATCGGACTCGAGCGACTCGATCGGTTTATCCGTAAGTACGGAAGCAAATACTGCCGAGTATACCGGACGGCGGATCACAAGGACATCCTTATATCCGGTGGTCAGTTCATTCTTATCAAACATCAGCACGATCTTCGGATTGCCGTGGGAACTGCAGAATTCACGGATCTCATGGGAATACTCATCAAATGCCGTTTTACTTACAAAGAAATACGAATAGTTCGCATTCGAAGCAGGATCAAGATCTCTCGGAGCTGCAGCAAAGCGTGCCGAGATTCCGAGGCGCTGCAGGTCGTTTCTTGCCTGATCACGGAAGACTGCTTTTTCATCGAAATACAGGACGTGTTCTTTTTTATTGGCGGGAACGCTCGCCATCGGCTTCTGCTTCGCGATATACTGGTGCATCTCAAAGGAGAAGGTACTTCCTTTTCCGTATTCACTCTCTACGGAGATCGTACCGCCCATGAGATCCATCAGGCGCTTACAGATCGAAAGACCGAGGCCGGTTCCCTCGACAGAGCGGTTCTGACGGGTGTCCAGACGCTGGAAGGAGCCGAAGAGTCTCTGCTTATCTTCCGGACGGATACCCATACCGGTATCGGAAACATCGAAATGCAAAAGACACATATCACTCGATACCGGCTGATATGCGACTTTCAGTGTGATATATCCTTCCGATGTGAACTTCACCGCATTATTCAGAAGGTTCAGAAGCACCTGGCGGATACGGATCTCATCGCCGACGAGTTCCGACGGGATCTTCGGGTCGATATTGACGACCAGATCCAGGTTCTTATCCTGCATACGGACGGTGATGATGTTGATGATGTCATTGATAACAGATGTCAGCTGATAACGGACATTGATGATCTCCATCTTACCGGACTCGATCTTACTAAAGTCGAGGATATCATTTACGATCGACAGGAGTGCATTACCTGCACTCTTGATATTTCTGGCATTTTCACGCACGGCCGGATTGATGTCATCACGGAGGATCATCTCGGTCATACCGACGATCGCATTCATCGGCGTTCTGATCTCATGGGACATGCTCGCCAGGAAGTCCGCCTTCGTCTGGGATGCAGCGACGGCTTCCTTCTTCTTGATCTCAACGATCTGAAGAAGATCCTCGGTACTCTGGGATTTCTGGACCAGATTCTGCTTCGAGCGGTTGATAAAGGATACCAGCGCCATGAGGAATACCTGCGCGATGATCAGGAGGATGATACGTACCATCAGCTCCTGCGGCGTCTTAAGGAAGATCAGGAGCGGGTAATCGTAGACCATCCAGAAGGAATAGTAGAACGCAGTAAAGATCAGACAGTAAAGGTTCGCCGAGAAATCAAAGTACAGGGAGATAACACAGGCAACTGTGATAAAACCATCCTGCAGCGATCCCGGGTTTTTATAGTATATACCGTACAGCACGACGAGCGATAGAAACAGCGTCGTCATCATATACATCTGGAATTTGTAATTGTCTTTAGAGATCCTGGTAAGAAGGATCGCGACCAGTGGTGTGGTGATGCAGTAGATATTAAAGAATTCCGGATACTCTTCCGCATTCGCTGAAAGAAGCATGAAGAAAACACATGTAACAAAATATATCAGCAGGAGGATCCTCTGTGCATCTTTCTTCTCAAGCAGCATGGTTACTCTCCTTCTCTGCACTGTTCTTTCAGGGCGACCCCGGAAGGAACGACAAACTTCAGTGTAGTCGGAAGCACACGGACCGAGAGTGAATTGCTCTGCTCATCCATATTATAGGTTTCACCATCCGCCGTAAAATACATCTTTCGTTTTTCAGAGATCCGGATCGAAAGCTCGGATGCATCCATTATCCGGATCGACTTACCAAGATTATCGAGTTTACCGTGCTTATAGTTCTTCATGTTCGGAATGACCGAAAACAGTGACGAAGAGTCACGGATCATAAGCTTGAATCTTCCGTTTACCGGGGATGCATTTCCTACCGGAGAGTAGGATCCGCCATATACGATACCGTTAAATGCCGTGATCGAAGCTCTTCTTCCCGTAAGCTCCTGGCCGTCCGCCACGACGGAATACTGCGAATTTACAAAAAAGATCGAGTTCTTCAGGACCGAGAACTTATACGGAAGCAGCGCGCCTACTATAGAAACACGGCTCAGGCTGTTCACCTCTTCCGCCACACGGGCCTCGAAGCCGACAGAGCAGAAGTTCACTGCTTTTCCGAAACCGAAATCCAGAATATCGAGATACATCGGGGTACCGTTGACAAGGTTTGTAAGATTGGAGAAAGGTTCTGCTTCTCCCTCGAAGACCTTCAGGATATCATTGGTCATGCCGCATGGATAAAAGGCGACCTCGACCATGGAGAAATTCGGGATACCGCTGATCGCACGGCTGAGGGTGCCCGAACCGCCGCAGATATAAAGGCGGATCGTCTCATCTTCAAAGATGTGGCAGAGTCTTCCGATGAGGACAGTCTCATGTCCGACATACTCGGTATTAAATACAAGAGCACCCATCTCCGGATGTGCAGAGATATACTCACGGACACGCACAGAGATATTTTCTTTCTCTTTTCCCGCTCGCGGATTGATGATAAATATGTGTTTCATGAATCCCTTTGAACCTGCGGGACCAAAAAGGTCACGCCCTCTCCCCGAAAAACTATGAATAGGATACCACAGATATCTATATAAATAAAGATAAACTTACTTTTCGGGATTCGTGCCGGAAACCGGTGCCAGATCAGTTTCAGAACTCACGATCGGCGTCATGGAAGGATCCGAGGGGTCGACGATAACTGCCACCGTCTCTCCGTCAAGCTCCGCTTCCCCATCTTCCTCGGTATTGGGGGATTTTTTCTGAAACGGGATCATCTTGACGATATTATCAAAAGCGGACTTTCCGGTCTCACCGACATTCAGATAAACATTTCGGAGGACACGGAGCTCCGGAGCTTTAAAAGTCTTCACCACAGCGGAAACACGGGACACGATCGCTTCCTTCGGCTTGATCTGTGAAGGACGGAATTTCGGCATCATGCTGCTGAAAAGTGCTTTTTCCTCGGCACGGTGACGGCGGATAAGGTCTTTCTCCTCTTTCCGGTTGATCAGCCTGAGTTCCCGCCAGGCACTGTAATTTCTTCTTGTCGGCTCGCTTTTCGTCATCACGGCATCCACACGGCCGTAAATACTGCCGCCGACCTTATCCGAAATCACTCTCATCTCGCCGGAGATCCCGGAGAGGATGCCCAGGCGCCGCTTCACGCCGAAGATCGTCGTTACGGTCACGATCAGATCGCAGATCAGCATCACCGTCAGGATAGAAAGGATCACGACCTTCGCAGTATCATAGGTGTGGTGCAGCACCCACAGTACCGTCGGGTGAAGCACATAGATACCGAAGGAACACGCAATGCCCCAGTACATCGAGAACTTCGGGCATATAAAGCCCATAAAGTTATACTTCTCATTTCTGTAGTCCCACCAGCGCATCTCGAAGATCTGATAGAGGATAAAGCCTGCCCAGAACTCGACAAAGGTGCAGATAAACGCTGACCCGAAAAACAAAAGGAAGAAATTGTAAGCCAATGGCCTAAGCAGTAGAACAACGCCATAAAAACCAATACCGTAGACCGGACATAAGGGACCGTTCAGGAATCCTCTGTTGATGAAACGTCCTTCATCATATCCGTAATACACGACCTCCAGGACCCAGCCGGTGATCGCGTAGATAAAGAACATACAGTACGAATCCACAAACGGATAAAAGTGCATACGATTTTCCCTTCTTACCAATATATCGATTATACATTTCTTTCTAAAGATTTGCTATAATAGTTTCGCTATCAAACTTTTCGCACTGCAAACGGGATCCGGCACCTCTTTCCGCCATCTTGATCCCGGCGATGAAAGGACGTATCTCATGGCCAATCCATACTTACCCATGTGGGAACACATCCCGGACGGCGAACCAAGAGTTTTCGGCGACCGCATCTACATCTACGGATCACACGACAACGCAGACACTGACGAATTCTGCGATTTCTGTCTGAAGGTATGGTCCGCACCTGTCAGTGATCCAGCAAACTGGACCTCTCACGGCATCGCTTTCGCCACCCGTGATTTTCCGGGACATCCTTCTGACACCGACTGGACAGACGGACGCCTCTTCGCTCCGGATGTTGTCGAAAAAGACGGCAAATACTATCTTTACGCATATATCCAGAACGCCCCGGGCTGTGTCGCCGTTGCCGACAAGCCGGAAGGACCGTTCAAGCTCCTTTCCCGTTATAAGCACAATATCGAGAACCACCCGGACGGCGGTATCTTCATCGATCCGGGCACGCTCGTCGATGACGACGGACGCGTCTATGTATACTGCGGATTCCTGCGCTCTTATATGTTCGAGGTAAACCCGGATAACATGTATGAAGTGATCGACGGCAGTTTCAAGATGGATATCATCCCGAACACCGCACCGTTTAACTTCTTCGAGGCATGCTCTCCCCGAAAGATCAACGGCAAATACTACATGGTCTATTCCTCTGCCGAGCCCACCAGCCAGCTGGTATATGCAGTATCCGACTCCCCGACGGGTCCTTTTGAATACAAGGGAACACTCATCGACTCCGGATGCGACTATCCGGGCGGAAATGACCACGGCTCCGTCGCAAAGGTCGGCGACCAGTGGTATATCTTCTATCACAGAATGACAAACGGTTCCATCATGAGCCGCGTCGGATGTGCCGATAAGCTCGAGTTTAAGGAAGACGGCACCTTCACACAGGCCGAGATGACCTCTCAGGGATTTGAGGATATCCTCAATCCTTACCGTGTTACAAACCCGCAGATGGCATGCGTCCTGACAAACGGCGCCACGATCACCGAGAGAACGCCTTTTGACCAGTGCATCACGAAGATCACTGACGGATCTGTCCTCGGATTTAAGTATTACGATTTCGGAGAGCATTCCGGTTCCGAGATGAAGTGCACGATCAAGCTCGATAACTGCTACATGAGCGGCAGGATCCACATCTTCGCCGACGGCGTTCCGCAGGAAGCCATCGAGAAATATGCACGTCCGATCTTCGATGACGAGCCTTTCGCCGAAGAGAAAAAAGCAAAACGAGCAGATGCTTCCGCTAAGGTGTATGGCTTCAGCGGCAAGGTCCTTGAGCAGTTCTCTACTTCTGAATATACAGGAAAGTTTGGTCTTTGCCGTGAAGGACGCGAGATCGGATGCGCGGAGTTCTCTTCCAATGCAAGCGTTGTCAGTGCGACCGTGGAAGGACTTTCCGGCAAGCACGCGATCTACTTCCTCGTCGAGGGCCGCTACAAGGGCTGGGGCGGACACTATATGGACGGAAGAAATCTTTTCGACTTCTTCGGATTCGTATTCCAGGTCTGAAACTGCTTGGCGACTCCACAAAGCAGAAGCTGCGGGCAAGTGCTTTTGCCAAAGAAACATAAGAAGAATGAAGGTATGAAACATGAGTGAGATCTATGTTGTAGGTCATAAGAACCCCGATACCGATACCGTCGTATCCGCGATGGCATATGCGGCGCTGAAACACGCGCTCGGCGAGCAGGATTACATCGCTGCCCGGCTCGATCACCTAAGCGACGAGACCAAGCGTATGCTCACCAGATTCGGTTTTGAGACACCGCTTCGCATCCGTGATGTAAGAACGCAGGTACAGGATCTGGACTTCGATACGCCGCCGGCGCTGAATGCCCAGGTCACACTGGATAAGGCATGGAGAACGATGTCCGAGGGCAAGATCTCCGTCATCCCCGTCATCAACGAGGACGGCACACTCTACGGTACACTTTCATCCGGTGACATCGCCTCCTACAACATGGAGACGATCAACAACCCGCATATCGATAACCTTCCGCTCTTCAACCTCTTAAGCGTTCTGGAAGGCCGGATCGTCAACGAATGCGACACCACAACGGATTCCATCTCCGGCGAGATCTGCATCGCACTTCCTCAGAATAACGAGAACCTCCTGTTCTCTTCAAAGGATTCCATCGTCTTCTGCGGCAATCAGCCGGACATGGTAAAGAGAGCTCTTACGATCGGCGTCAATTGCCTGATCCTCTGTCAGACCGATGTCGATCCTTCCTGGTTTTCCGGAAAGACAAATACGTGTGTGATCTCTACACCGCTTGACGCCAGCAAGGCCGCCAAGCTCATCTATCAGGCGCTCCCAATCGCCCGTGCCTGCTACACCGGCGAGATCCAGTGCTTCCACCTTGATAACTATATCGACGACGTTAAAGAAGTCGTCTTAAAGAGCCGTTTCAGAAGCTACCCGGTACTCGATGAAAACAACAAAGTCATCGGAACTCTCGCGAGATTCCACCTCCTGCGTCCGAGAAGAAAGAAGGTCGTACTGGTGGACCACAATGAACTCGCGCAGTCCGTGCCGGGGCTCGAACAGGCGGAGATCCTTGGTATCATCGATCATCACCGTCTCGCGGATATCCAGACCACGCAGCCGATTGCGATGCGCAATGAACCCGTCGGCAGCACGAATACGATCATCACGGAGCTTTATCAGGAAAACGGTGTCATGCCGTCCCCGAAGATGGCCGGCCTGATGTGTGCTGCGATCCTCTCTGATACCGTTATGTTCAAGTCCCCGACCTGCACACAGAGGGATATCGCGATGGCTGAGCGTCTCGCCCGTATTGCCGGTGTAAGCATCGACGAGCTGGGCCACGACCTCTTCAATGCTTCCTTTGACACGAAGTCCGTCGAGGAGCTGATGAAGTCTGACTTCAAGGAATTCCACATCGCTGAGCACACCCTCGGCGTGGCGCAGATCGTCTGCATCGATTCTTTCAAGATGCTCAACCGGAAAGACGAATTCATCGCTCATATGAATTCGCTCCGCTCCGAGCGCGGCTATGACTTCGTGATCCTGATGCTCACGGATGTCCTCCAGGAAGGTACCGAGCTCCTCTACGTCGGTGATGACGACACCATCCGCTTCGCCTTCAGCGTCGAGCCGAAAGACAACCACGTCTTCCTTCCGGGCGTCATGTCCAGAAAGAAACAGATCATCCCGATGCTCACCGCACTGTGGGGCTGATCCGGCGGGTGCTTTTCGCGCGGCATAAAAAGGAACTACAAAAGAAATCATATTCGATTCTTCAAAAGTGGCACGATTTCGACGAACCGTGTCACTTTTGCTAGTATTTGTCGAAAAAAGAACAAGTCATTCTGATGCCCTCCTCTATATAATTGGGATTACCCCAAAAAGGAGGTAGCAAAATGATTTCTGCCCAATTCTATAAACTTGCTCTTCAATTCCGAAGCAGGCATCTGAAATTCCTTCACGAAAGGATAGGCTCTCTCCCTAATATTTATATAGGGAAACGCAAGATGAATGGAAAAGAAGTGGAAGTGATCCGCGTCTATCAGAATGTAAACGGAACGAGCAAACGGTTACAGTTTAATGCTGCTTCTCCGAAGTCCTCCAAATGGAAGTTATTGATGACAGAAAAAGCTGCCCTTCTTTCCAGAGAAAACAATCTCGAGTTTAAGTCATATCTGAACAACCCGCTTGACAAGTTAACTGTCAACGCACACATATCGGATCAGAGCCTGCACCAGGATCAATTCAGCAAATCAGTTTTTGACAGTCTCGAGGAACTGAATGATAAGAATATCCAAGGAGGCTATGAATATGATGGTCATCTGTTCCGCTCAAAATCCGAGCTCATGATGGCTCAGCTGTTCAACGAATTGGGTATGGAATACAAATATGAGATTCTTTTTGTCTCCGGACAATCCCGCTACTACATCGATTTTGCAGTCTACTGTCCGGAAACCGGGCGCTTCTTTTTTGTCGAGCATTTTGGCCGGATGTCGGACGAGAATTATCGCATCAGGACGTTTCAGAAAATAACATGTTACATCCAAAACAGATTGATAGAAGGGTTAGATATTCTCTATACATACGAACTATCAGAAGGCGGATTCTTCATCGATGTCTTAAAAAGCAAGGTTCTCTCAATCGTTGCTGCTCAGCTAATGATAAACCATTGAAATGTTGCTACATACGTCGCTGTGAGACATGTAAAAAGCGACGCGATCAGCGACTTTCTTCATTTGTCACTACATACGTCGCTCTAACACACGTAAAAAGTAACGTGAACAGCGACTTTCTTCATTTGTCGCTACATACGTCGCTCTAACACACGTAAAAAGTAACGTGAACAGCGACTTTTTTCATCTGTCGCTGTTCACGTTACTTTATGCGCTCTATTCGTCGACGAAATCAGCGACTTACTCCTCCGTTACCTCGCACTTTCTGACTTTCCGCCAGTTTAGGAGGATGATTGTCACTATGACCAGCACCTCTGTGATCAATGTCCCGTAAACCGCAGTCTTTGTCACGCGGTAGAAGTGATAGCCGCTGGACCACATGCACTGATTCAGTACGAGGATCAGCCCCGTGTTCACAAGCATACCGAAGATGAAAGCTCCTAAGTTCAGGATCAAGACCTCAGATGCCACTTTCCGGAAGATCTGCCCGTTGGTGAATCCCAGCGCCTTATAGATCGCAAACTCATGTTTTCTCTTGTCATACGCCGCAGTGAATACAGCGTTGATCGTCACGAGAAGAACGATGGCTACAAGTATGACAACAACAGCAAAGATGTAGTACATAAAGCCCATCTGGCCTTCAACATCCGCAACATAAGTGCTGGCTGTCTCGAACTTCACATGCGGGTACTTCCTTGAAAGTTCCGCCGCGCATCGGCGCAGATCATCATGGAGTTTCTGATCACAGACACCGTCATTACTTACAACAAGCATGTCGTTTGTAGCGCCGACATTTGCCACGCCATATGCACGCATTCCCTTTCCCTTGAAAGTCTTCGCGACTTTAAGTTTTTTAGCTTTGCCGATCGGATCGCCGATTGCAAGGTCTTCACTTTCCGCCAGCTGCTCGCTCATGACCACCTCATAGTCATTGAGAACGACATCCTCCGGCACGAGATGTGTTCTTTGTTTGAAGATCTCGAAGTCCTCAGGACTCTGGAAAATAAATCCGTCGATCTGACAATCAAAGAGCATAATAGTCTCAAAACTGAAATATCTTGTGTTGATGTAAAGGATCTCTCTTGCTTCTTCCGGAAGCTGTTCCTTAAGTTCCGTCTGCATCTGCCGGTATTCATCTATCGCATCATTACTGGTTCCATTTACAGAGATATGCAAATATCTGTCGGACTCAGACTTTGATACCCGGAAGGTCTCAAGCGGATTATCACAATACATACCACCGATGAAGCAGATCGTGATAAATGACATCATCAGAAGAAGCACCAGGGATCTGCTTTTGTTATTCCGGATATATGTAAAGGCAGAAAAAGGTCTGATACTCATGTCCTTCATGCTCCCTTCACTGAAACTTCCGAGATGCTTCCATCCCAGATCTTCACGATCATATCCGCATCGGAGATGATACTCGTATCATGCGTGATGACCAGGACCAGTCTGTCTTTTGCATATTCCTTCAGCCGTTCCATGACAAGGAAAGCATTCTCGTGGTCTAGAGATGCCGTCGGCTCATCCGCGAAAAGCACTTTCGGGTCATTCATCATCGCTCTTGCGATGGCGACTCTCTGGCGCTGGCCGCCGGAGAGCTTGGTCGGGCGGTGATTCAGTTCACTCTTTTTCAGCCCGATCTCCAGAAGAAGTTTCTCTGCTTTCTTCTTCGCTTCACTTACAGGGATCGTCGATGCGATCGTCGCATTATCCAGCGCAGTCATATAGTTGATGAGATAGTGTCTCTGGAATACAAAACCAAACTCATATCTTCTTAAGTGCTGCTTATCTCCCTCAGTGACGTTCGACAGTGATTTCCCGTTATAGATCACATCACCGGACGTCAGCTTCTTTAGAGTGGACATGGTATACATCAGCGTGGATTTACCGGAACCGGAAGGTCCGATAATGCCTACCAGTCCTTTATCCGGGAAGGTGACGTTCATGCTCTTCATGGCATAGACCTTCTCTTCTTTATCCATATCGTAGATCATGGTGGCATCTTTTAATTCAAACATCTTATTTCTCCTTTTCCGCTTGTCAATTATCATCAGGACTCAATCGCATCGATCGTCTGTATCTTTCTCATTCCGCTAAAGATCGGTATCTGCGCGACCCCGATCAGGACAAGGAATACCGCGAGGATCCTTGGCATCGCCTCGCCTCTCCACAGTTTGATCGCAACGCCGATCGGTTCATACAGACATGTATGAAGTCCGAACACTGCGATAAATGAGAGGATCGATCCCGCCACCAGAGATATAGCGACACAGATCAGTATTTCTTTTAATGCCATAACATAGATCTCTCCGGTGGAGAAACCGATCGAATGCAGGAGGCACCATTCGTTATGTCTATCCATAATGTGGAGAGACAGGACCACCGAAACGCAGATCAGAAGCAGTGCACCGGAGACCGTTGTCAGGAGTGTCTGTACTGTATCCATCGCTCCGATGCTCTCTTCGTGATTTCTCAGCGAGCTCGTCTTATTCTGGACCCACGATGCTTCATAGCCTGACTTTTTAAAGGATTCCCATGCGTCCACGTTTTTCCCGTCTTCGATCAGCAGAAGCTCGTTAATATCATTCTCACCCGGCTGCGCAATACCAAACGCCAGATAGTAATCTGACTTCACCGTGCCGACGACTTCATAACTGGTTCCCATATACTTCATGAGATCATTGTCGTTTTTATGATTATTGATCAGTCTTTTCTCCAGGACGATCTCACCCGCTTTTTCCGGCATTCTTCCGGATACAAGCTTCGCTTCCATGTGAGAAAGATAATCTTCACAGTCCTTTGCTTCCTCGAAAAGATAACAATCAACGGATGTCGATCCGATCACCGAATTCAGAGGTACATACTGCCATGCAAATGCTTTCGCATCGATGACTCCATCCTCCCGTGGAACATTCGCGCAGGCACCTCTCGCCCGTTTCCATGCCTCCATCAGATATTCTTCATCTGTCGCGTAATCCGATCCGACCATACCGAGGTCCGAAGAGATGATCTGCTGCCGGTCAAACGGCGCTACATCACTCTGATAGAACGGCTCACCGATTCCGCCGATCACATAATTCACCGTATAGATCATCAGCATGAAGACCGATAAACTGATAATAAGTACGGTCGTTCTCACCCGGTTATTGCGGATGTACGGCCATGGCGAAAGTTTTGATCTTGCCTTGTTCATTTCTTCTTTCATTTCTCCTTCTATTTCATGCGCCAGGCGCATTTGCAACTACACTCACTTTACTAAACCTTCCCCGGGCAAAAAAGTGACCGCGGTCATATCTTTCAACATGACCACGGTCATATATGGTTTTCTTTAATTATCCCGGTCGAAAAGAACTTGTCTATTCGTTCCGGAAAGCACTTATCCGGTCCCGATGGAAAACACCGGACCGCGGGGCTTTCTGATCAGACCGCCACGAAGAACTTCAGAATGAAGATCACAGACAGTACATAGGTCAGCCAGGAAACGTCTCTTGCCTTTCCCTGAGTGAGCTTGATCACGGTATAAGTGATCAGGGCCAGTCCGATACCATGTCCGATCGAACCGGAGATCGGCATCGCCAGGAGCATGACTGCGACAGGAGCCAGCTGGGAAATATCATCAAACTTAATTTCCTTGAGGTTGCCGAGCATCAGGATACCTACATAGATCAAGGCCGAAGAAGTAGCGGCGGTAGGAATGATCGCGGCAAGAGGTGCGATAAACATACAGCACAGGAACATCACAGCGGCAACCAGCGCGGAAAGACCTGTACGGCCACCTGCCTCTACACCGGAAGCAGACTCAACAAAGGTAGTAACTGTGGAAGTACCTGTAACGGATCCGGCAACAGTACCGATCGCGTCGGAAAGGAGTGCTTCCTTCATCTTCGGCATGTTACCCTTCTCATCGAGCATCTTCGCACGTGACGCTGTACCTACGAGGGTACCGATAGTATCAAACATATCGATCAGGCAGAAAGTGATGATCAGGGTAATGATCGTAAACCATCCGATCTCCATAAATCCCTTGAAGTCAAGGCGGAAGAGTGTCGTATCTGCCATATCTTTAAACGGAGGAACGAACGATGCAGTTTTCAATGATTCGAAAGGATTGGTGTCAAAGAAGATCGCTTCGCCTGCCCAGTAGATCGCGGAGGCAATCATCATGCCGTAAAGAACGGCACCTTTAACTTTCTTATGATTCAGCGCAATGATCGCGATAAGACCGATAAACATCGTCACGATCGTAAGGATCATCAGGTTATAGCCGGTACCCAGTTTATCCCTTGCAGCAGAAGCGGTAAGGGAACCAAAGAAGTCTCTCATAGCAAAGAACATGGAACCGTTACCATCAGCATCTGCACCGAAGACCTGCGCATTGGAACCAAAACCGATATTCATGAGCATGAGACCGATCGCCGGACCGATACCGAGACGAACTCCCAGAGGGATCGCCTGAACGATCTTCTCACGGATATTCAGAATAGAAAGAACGATAAAGATAATTCCTTCGATAAATACGATGACCAGCGCACTCTGGAAAGACTGAGTGAAAGTCATTCCGGTAATAGCCACGATATTCAGAACAACAGTATTAAAAAATGTGTTCAGGCCCATACCCGGCGCCATGACGAACGGTTTGTTCGCAAGGAAAGCCATGCAGATCGTACCGATCGCAGATGCGATACAGGTCGCTAGAAAAACACCATTCCAAAGCGGTGTTCCCTGTGAGTCGAATCCGACGAGAATATTCGGATTCAGTGCGATGATGTACGCCATCGTCATAAAAGTAGTCAAACCTGCGACAACTTCCGTGCGGACGGTCGTACCATTTTTCTTAAGCTGGAACAACTTATCCATTCTTCTACCTCCCGAATTTAGAATGAATTCTACATAAAAAATTTTACGTCAAGGAAGCAAAAGTATCAACTCGATTTGTTGTTAATCAGTAGTGAAATTCTTTCTCAACTACTTTTCCTTCATCATTCAATACGCTATAGCGGATCAGGTCATTGTCATAATCTACTTCGAAGGTTAATGCGTCCCAAAGTTCACTGTATTTTCTGCTCGTGATCAGCAAATTGTTCTCATCATATATCGGCGCGTCAGTGTAATCGATACCTTCACTGAATTCGGTACCGTTTTGCGTTCTCTGATCTGTATCCATCAGGAAATAGCGGAGGCTCTTGTCGCTAAGTGCCCAGGTCGTATCCACGAAGTAGTATTCGCCTTCAAGCCGTACGATATTCCACCGGTGCCCGATGCTCCCTTCGTTTATATTACCGCTGGCAAAGTCCACTTCCACGCCGACCTGATGAAGCAGGAATGCATAGGCGCCGGAAAACTCATTACAGACACCGGTCTTCTTCATCAGCGGAAGATAGACCTCTCTGTACCCGTCGACCACATGATTCATATCATAGTCATAGACATAGTTGTTCGCGAAATACTGATACAGCGCGATCATTTTTTCAAAATCACTATACTCTTCACGGAATACTTCAGAAACGATCTTCTCTGTAGCTTCTTTCAGCTCGTTATAGTGCTGCTGGCGCCATTCCTTCGTCTCCTCATACCGGATCTTAGCCACACCGTCTTTAAAATCCCTTTCCTCCGGACAGCATACCGCATCATATCCATAGGGAAAAAAGCTTCTGGAAAGCAGGTAGTAGGCATCTGAATATCCTTCAAAGCTATGGCACGGGAAAGAGTCTTTTTCCGCGAGAACTGCTTCACAGAAATTATAGTAATCCTGGACCTTTTCTTCGCCCAGATAGTCCTTCATCACATCCGAGATCACATATGGCTGGAACTCTCCGAAGTAGGAAGCAGCTCTCGGTGTAACCGAAGGGATCGGTGTCGCAGATGGAAGCGGCGTTGCTGTCGGAGCAGCAGTACTCTCCGACGTAGAATCCGAGGGTGCTTTTGCCGAGGTATCGGACGGATCTTTCTGATCCGAAGATTCCTCCGATACGGTGGTTTGTGTATTCTTACTGAGTTTTGCTTCTGAAACAGGTTCTTTCTTCTTCGAACATCCGGCGAAAGACAGAACGATCTCCGCGCAGAGTAAAACAGCTATCAGACGTTTTCTTCTCATCCTCATTCATCCCCTTTAGTTTTCAACGTCCTATACTTTACCACAAAGAGAGGAAATGAAGAATGACAGATCTGTTATCAGGAATTTTCTTCTCCTGAGATCTCTTTCGCTGTTCCTTCTGTTATATCGTCTCTGATTCTTTTTCCCCGTCTTCGGGATCTTTCACATACTCATATTTTGAGGAGCGGAAGCAGAATCCCATCGCGAGGCCCATCATCGCGCCGGCAAATATACCGGCCGGGCTCTTGAGTGCTGTACAGAAAACCACCCCATAGAGAAGAGCGAATGTAACTGCCCAGTACCAGCTGTACGGTCCCTGTTTCGATGTGAGCTTCGGAACCTTTGCCCCCTGGAAAACGGCACTTCCATCCTGATGGTAAGAAGCTCTCTGCGCCATCAGGAACACTACCTGCTGATTCATCAGATCCGTGACCGGCTCCCCTTCGATCTCCGAAGAGAAGTATACTTCATCACAGGAATAAAGATGACCATCCGCAGTAACTACATACAGTGCTTTTAGCGCGCCCTTACGGGTATATCCATAGACTTTGCCGCTGTTTTCAAGAACTTTCAGAAGGTGCTCCGCATCCACGGAAAAATCCGCGGTGGAAAGAAGCTTCCCTTTCTTCACTTTTCCCTTACTGACCTCGATGATCGAGAATCCCTGCACATTCAGACCCTCTGTTGAAAAAGGCGTATCAATAAAAAGATTTCTTACTTTCTGTTCCATTTTAATTCCCTCGTTTCCCATAAAGCCGCTTACGCTTTATCTTATGGTCCCATTGTACGGCTCGAAAATAAAGACATCGTCAAAGATTTATAAAGATAATCTAAAGAAAGCATCACGCATGTATAAAGTCTGAAAAACCCGCTTTCACCTCATCGACACCATAGGAAATGATATGGTCCAGGTCATCCTTCTGAAGAAGGAAGCGGACAAAGCGTGCACCCAGATAATACCCGGTATCGCCATGTCCATCGAAGCTTACCCAGTCGCCGAAATAGCGCTGGTTCTCGCGTGTCATGGTCTTCAGGTCGGAAGAAAACGACTCCCGTATCCGCGCCGCATTTTCGTCGCACCAGTCTTTCCAGCCATCTTTATCCTGATGGAAATACTCCGGATCTCCGACGATCTCCTGCTCAAATACCATCGCGATCCCTTCGGTGAACAGCTGCCAGAGAAATCTCTCCTCCGGCGTTTCGGTCTTTCTTCTGAAAACCCCGTACTGCGCCTGATAGACGTGTCCCAGTTCATGCACGATCAGGCCGTTCATCGCATCGATATCGCAGAAATCCAGTTCCATGATCTTCTCGATCCCGAGAAGGACAGTCGTTCTTCCATTTACCCCGGTGACCCAGCCGGCGCCGTTACAGAGTCCCAGGTAGAGGATCACATCGGCGTCGAGTTCTTTTCCGAAACGATCACGGATCTTCTTTTCCAGTTCCTCCGTCACCGCCACGAAGGACTGCACCGCTTCTTCCCGCTTCTTCACATCACGCACGACAGCATCTAATACCGGCTGAAAAGCACTCTCCCACGAATACCCTGCGCCGATACACTCTTCCATGTCCCGGAGACACAGTGCTTTTGCACCGGGAACATAAGCATCCATGTATGCTTCCCAGCGCTTCAGATCGAACGTATTCTTTTCGAAGGCAGTTATGAGTTCTGCCGATGTGTTTATAATATTCAAGTTTCTACCTCTATGCGGATCACTTTAAGATAAATTGTATCACATGGAATTTGCTTTTCTTTGGGCATCTGTCAATTGACGAACGAACGATGGACTTATATAATTCTTGAAGATTGTTAGAAGATAGGTATTAGACTTTAGGTCTATGTGAGGATTTGTATGATATTTCTCTATATTCTCGTCCTGATCGTGGGATTCGTGGGGCTTGTAAAAGGTGCGGACCTGTTCGTGGACGGAAGTGCGAAAATTGCCGGAAATCTCGGCGTGTCGGGACTGATCATCGGACTTACGATCGTGGCACTGGGAACAAGTGCACCGGAACTTGCCGTTAGTACGACGGCAGCGATCCAGGGATCCAATGAGATCGCGCTCAGCAATGTCGTCGGCTCGAACATCTTTAATCTTCTGGGAGTTCTGGGATTCTGCGCGATCCTCGCTCCTCTGCCTGTTGATAAGAGCGCACTGAAGAGAGACTTCCCTATCTCTATTGCAAATACAGTCCTCCTTCTGCTTCTCACCTGCAGCGGTGTACTCTTTAGCGGAGAGTTCACTTCGCACGCCATGGCAGACAATGTCGGCGACGTCAACCGGCTCACCAGCGGCATCCTGCTAGTGCTTTTCCTGTGTTATATCCTGTATCTTATCCATACCGCGAGGAAGAACCCGGACGAAGATCCGGACCGTAAAAAGGAACCGATGAAAAAGTGCCTGCTCCTTCTTCTGATCGGTGTGGTACTTATCATCGGCGGCGGTCAGGCAGTCGTATATAGCGCAAAGAAGATCGCCCGTTTCTTCGGCATGACCGAGACCCTGATCGGACTTACAGTCGTCGCGCTCGGAACATCGCTTCCGGAGCTCGTGACCTCCATCGTCGCTGCGAAGAAGGGCGAGACGGGACTCGCGATCGGAAATGCAATCGGATCGAATATCTTTAACCTGATGTTTATCTTAGGCATCTCTTCCATGATCCATCCGATCGGCGTCAATATGGCTTCTCTTTGCGATATGTTCGTACTCATCGGGATCAGCGTCATGACCCTGATCTTCGCTTCGACATCTAAAAAGATCGGCCGGCTCGAGGGCGCCGTCATGGTGCTTGTCTATGCAGCGGATGTCGTATTTGCGATCATGCGCTGATATTATTTTTCTTTTTCGGAAGCGTCTTTCTCCGGATCGCGATCCTCTTTTGAAAAGATAAACTCCGACATAAAGTCGTTGTATTTACTCCACTCGAAATACACGATCTCGGTCTTATGGCCGTTCATTACACCGACCAGTTTCTTCCCGTCAGATTCTGATGCGAAAACACATGCCGTCATATGGCCGACCTTAGGGCCCGCACCCTCCGATCCCGCGGCAAAGCCTAAAAGGCAGGGATTCTTTTTTGCCGCTTTCTTCACATCAGTAAACTTCGGATACCATTTATTCTTCACTTCCACCTGATAGGAAGTATAGGTACGAACATATTCTTCGACTGTTTCCGGGACATTATTATTGGCATATCCGCCCTTGCTGTTGATGATCGTATCGATCCTGCCTTCCAGCTCGACGAAATCGATCCCGTCGATCAGTTCCGGGAAACCGTTCTTTCCGTGATACCAAAGGATATTACATGTCGCAGCGACGATGCAGTTGCCGCTCTGAAGATGCGGTTCATAATTCTTATCGAGTTTTCCGCCTGCCATAGTCTTCAGCGCTGCCTTTCTGGTCGTGCGGCTTCTTCTGTCCTCCATAACTTTTCTGACCACGAGAAAAGAAACCGCCGAAAGTGCAGTTACCAATTCGAGGACATAATAGGTATTTCCGCCGCCTGCTTTCATTCATTTCTCCAATAAAAGATACATCACAAACCTTACCTGTAATTACTTCCATTATATCAGACCAATTAACAGAGCTACTCCGAAACAGCGAGCAGATCCGGTAAAACAAAATCAAGTATAAGAAACGGAGATGTCTTCCATCTAGAAGACATCTCCGCCTGGTAAAAGAGGTTCTGAAATTTTCAGGAGTCTTTTTTCTTATTCCGCTTCGTGCTTTTTCTTCTTCTCCAGTACCAGGAATGCAGCTCCTGCTACACCGGAGAGGATCAGGAAATCTTTCGCGAGAGATTGCTCCTTTCCTGCGACATCTCCGGTTTTCGGCCGGGCAGTCAGTGCTTTATTCGTGCCTGCATTTCCGTTGGCAGGAGTACCGGCACCATCCTCTGTTTTTGGATCCACGTTTAACGTCATCTCTATCTTTCCATCATCGAAGGTGATCGTGACAGTATGCGAACCCTTGGTGATACGTTTCATCGTCACTTCCGGGATCGTGATGACCGTACTTCCGGCAACCGCCGAATACTCTTTGTCTCTCTTCAGCGGATAACCGTCAACAGCAACTCCGCGGAAATGAGAGAAGCAGGTACTATCGTCAACATTTCTCTTAACAGTAATGACCAGATCGCCGGATGTCCAGCTGTCGCTATTGCTCACGATTCTATAGATCATACCATCGTTTTTCGCCGGATCCACATAACTTAAAGTGCGGGTCTCCTTTTCACCACAGGTGCTGCATGTACGTGTTTCCTCGCCGGGCTCTTCCGGGGTCGCTTCTTTCGTTACGACCCAGTCTCCCCAGGAATGTTTCTCCATCGGAAGAAGGAGCGTCTCGATATTCTCGATGAGGATCTTACCTTCCGCATCCTCATAGATCTTACCGCTATCCGGATCGACGTAATGTGCTTTTACACCGGAAAGCTGACATGTCGCCGCGGTTTCTTCCACTTTTTCAAGCGTGAGTTTATCGAGTTTATCGGTATAGGAGGCGCCACAATCCTTACATGTGTATGTGATCTGACCTTCCGCCGTGGTTGTCGGCGCAACAGTCACTACGCCTTCATCCCAGACATGTGGCTGCACTTTCTCATCGCCACAGGAGCAGACATGCTTATGTGTAGCACCGTCGCCGGTATCGACCCATGCGCCATACTCATGCTGATGGATGATCTCAGCCTTTCTAGTCGGAAGGATCATCTTCTCCATCTCCTTCAGCACATAGAACGTGACCGGTGTGCGGCTGCAGTTCTCGGAATCATCGACATAGCAATCCACATACACCGTAAATCCACTGATGGACGGTTCTTGTGTAACGGTTCCGCTGATGACGCCCGTCTCTGTATCCAAGGTCAAACCTTCCGGAAGCGGGAATGATTCCGGCGCATATAGAGCGTATCTTACCACGCTTGTATGATTCAGTCCGGCCTCTTGATGTCTCTTGTGGCATACCACAGTCGGATCAAGTTCGATGGATACGGTATCGCCCTGATGCAGGTCAAACGATGCATTCTCAAAGAAGACCTCATCTACGACGTCATCTGTCGGCCAGTATCCTTCTACTTCGACACCGTGTGCAGTAGTATCTACCGTACCATAAACCGGGTACTCACGGCCATCGATCGTGACCATAAAGATTCCGTTTCCTTCCCCGTCATCTACGAAACCGATCTTATATGGCGGATTAGTGATCGTCATCTTGAACCTTGTATAGGAGTATTTGAAATTTCCGGCAGAATCCAGATCGCTCTCGTTCCATTCGAATTTCGTGATGGTCATACGCTCATCATCTGTTTTCAGAAGCGCCGTCAGAGTTTCACTGCTTGGTGCCTGATCTCCGCAATATAACTCGGGCATGCCGGCGATATTCAGAGACGTAACCGTATCGCTGGTAAAAGCATCCACTACCGTTACATGATATGCACCGGTACGAACAGTTACCACACTTCCGTCAGCAAGACGGTAATCGCCTTCCAGTCTGTAGTAGCCGTTATCCTCGTCTTCATTCGGATTAACTACAGCAAGCGTGTTTCTCATATAGAGTGAACGTTTCCCCTCGACCGGCTGCAGCTGTGTCCATTCATCCTCAAGATTCTGCTTATAGTACCAGCGCTGAGCGATGCAGTCGCCACTTGCGGCAAGGCTGGCGGTGAAATAACAGGGAGAGATTAGAGCGGACCACTCCACTTCACGGATCTCATCCTCAGTAAGCACCGGGGTTGCTACAATGGAAAGCCCTGCCATATTAGTAGATACCTCGTTTAATTCTCCAACAAAATGGCAGACATAGCCCGCATTTTCTTTTACCTCGACCGGGAGCTTCGCAACGCCTGTCGAAGGATCAAAAGTACCACCATCTACTACCTGCTGTCCATATGCATTCGTCTTCGTCCAGTAGGCACTCTTGGCATTTTCGGCCTTAGCTGTCAAAGTAACGTTCGTTCCTTTTTCTGTCACCGTCTCACTCTGAGGATGCTGAAGTATATTCACAGTTTCATGGATCTCGACGACGAAAGATGTGCTATTGGTCTGGGAAAGACTCGGATTCTTCGTCGCGTCATAGAGGTAATCGGACCAGATGACAGTAATCATGAAAGAATCACCTGCAGCCAGACCGTCCGGCTTCAGATACTTGATATTAAACGACAGTTTCTGCGTGTCTGTATCCAGGATGTCGTTGGTCAAAAGATACTTCTCGATACCGACCGATTCTCCACCGGAAGAGACCGTCATACCGCCGATGCTGATGCCGGCCGTTACGCCTACACTCTTGCTGCTCTGTGCACGTGCACTCATAAAATGTACGAGTCTTCCGTCTTCCTTATTGAACGGGATCTGCGAAGTCGGCCAGTAGGCCGGTGCATCCGCCGTCACAAAAAGATCTGATGTGCCATCCCAGGCGATCGTCTTATTGACCGGTTCACCGTAGGTATAGTTATACAGCTCGATGTCCTTTTCCGCACGGGGAGAGATCTGTATCTTACTCTTTAGAAAAGTATCCAATTTTTGTGATTTTTCAAGTTTTTCGCCATCGATAGCCACATCTACCTGTGAACGATCCAGGTATTCCTCCCTAACACCAAGATGTCCACTTCCGTGTGTAAGATTTGCAGTAGAAATAATTACAGGCTCGATCAGCGGATATTCAATATACTCAAAATCTCTCTCATCGGTGAAAAATGGTCCCGGAACAATTATCTTATCAAGGCTAAAGCACTCAAATGATCCACCCCGTATGACAGTAGAATATGTACTTCCGACTGAAATCGCATTAGCATTGCCTCTTCCAACAATTCTACCGTTATTGACAACAAGTGTTCCCCCCTCAGCTTTAATTGCAGAGGCTCTAGAATCATGTAACGTACCTACCCACCACATCGGATCATCCATATATCCTTTTACGTCCGCATATTCTCTCTCCAGAATATACAACAGCTGCTCATATCCTCGGCCTTCGATCGTTCCGCCATTGATTACTGTGGAACCAGTAGTCATAAAGATACCGATGCAGTTGATCTGCTGACGGCACATACCATCGTATCTGCTTTGACCCGGTTTTTCGAAATTTGCGTTATATTGACCAGCTTCTAAAGCATATCCGATATACTGTTCTTTCGAACGACCGCCAACAAGTGTTCCGCCGTTGAACTCCAGTTCACCGCCGTCTACCCAGAATCCGTTTCTGTGCTGTGCATACTTGAGTGCAGCTTCGTGAAGTCCGGCCGTACCTTTCGTGGCTGCATACATATACCCGTTAAAGAAGATCTCTCCGGTACCGCGCGAATCATTGACGACGAATTTTGCACCGTAAGGAATCTTAAATAGGAACCCTTGACGCGCCTGAAGGTTATCTACTTCCACCTCCAGAAGACGCCCGTTCAGGTCCAGTGTTTTTACACCGGAACCAAGTTCGGCCCAGACCGGCATATCTCCTTCAAACTCGCTTTCCGGATACTGCTTTCTCATCCTCCTATACGAGTCCCAATTCGGATACTGTGAATAGAACACCGCATCTGCGAGCTTAATATTCACGTCGCCATCTTTCTGCAGATACTCGCGGAGTTCATCCGGATCATGTGCGATGACATTCTCCACATCGGCCCGCACTTCTTTCCTCGGCATCGCCGGAAAAAGTGCAGCGATCATCATCAGCACGATCATAAGACTTACAAATCTCTTCGTGTTTTTCATGCTACTTCTTTTCCTCCTACTTCTTAACGTTTTTATATACCTTTGAGCCTCTTTACTTTTTTCGAATCTCTTATACGCGTTTTACGATATGTTTTAGTTTGTCATACTCAGTTTTCGGCTTCCTATTCCTGACAAGAAGGATCACCACGGCACCTCCGCTTATCGCAAGGAATACCAGTGCCAAAGGAATCAGCGTCCGGCCGGTATCACCGGTCTTTGCAATTTTCCCGGTGGTGGTGTTTTTCTTATTTCCGGCCGAGCTATTGTTATTTACAGGAGTGTTATTCACCGCGTTGTTACTACCATCAGTCGTGGTATTGGTATCATTAGTAACAGTATTGGTATCCGGTGTGTTTGCCGGAGCCGGGGATGTGTTCGCTGCATTGGATCCTGTGTTGTTTACGCTGTTTGTCGTGCTGTTATCGACTGGCTGCGTCTTTCCGCTGCCTGCAGTCTTCTTTCCAACAGAAAAGGTCACGGGTGCTTTTCCATCCGTAAAGTTCACGGAAATATCGTGGGAACCGTCTGCCAGAGATGCCAGTGCGGATGCTTTGACTGTGATCTTCGTACTTCCGGCTTCTGCGGTGTAATCGACATCCTTCACCAGTTCGGTGCCGTCTAACGTGACGGACTCAAAATAGTAGATGCAGTTTTCATCATCGGGATCTCTGTGTACCGTCAGCTTGAAGTCTTCTCCGCTTTCCGGATCCCAGGATCCGCCGGTGCCGTCTGTCACTTCATATTTCACGGTCACGCCAGACTGATTCTTCGTGGCAAAGCGCAAAGTCACATCTTCATCCGGCATGTCACACTCAGTATAGAAGCATGTATATTTTTCGTAATCGTGTCCGATCACAGAAACAGTCGCAAGGACCTCTCCACTCTTGGCGGAGACGATTTCCACCTTGTTATCTTTAAGAACGAATCCTTTCTGGAGACAGATCTCGATCGGAAGATGCTCGCCGGCATCGAAGTGTACATCTCCGCCTTCCTTTAAGATACCGCGTTCCTGGGCGATGCATCCAAACGGCATGTATACTCCGTTATCGCCGGTGTCTTCCCAGCCGGTGATCCAGTATTTGTATCTGGCGGTCATCGTCGCATCTCCGTATGCCCCGAACTTAAGGAGTCCCTCGACCCAGCCTCCGGCACAATACTCATAGTGATTCTCCTCGGCATAATACCAGCCGTCGAAGTGCATACCCTCCGGCTCGGTCCAGTCGGAAGGAAATTTCTTATAATACACGTCCGAGCCAAAGTCTGCGTTCTCGACGATATCTGTGCCATTACCGGCGCCGGCCTTCCAGGTGACGTTGACTTTCTTCGGAACGATCATGGCATAATATGTCGGCAAACCATCCTTATCAAGGATCTTTTTCTTCGCATCATCCAGCTTACCTTCTTTCGGCTGCCAGATCTTAAAATCATCACTGATCTCGATTTTACCGTTAGGAACAGAGATGAGATCGGTACCAATTTTCGACTGAAGATAAACATTTCCGTTAAACGTAATATCCTTCTCTGCGAAGATAGCTGTATCGTTTCCCGTAGCCTTCAGATCCTCTGTTTCGACCGTCAGGTTTCCGCCCTTTATGCAGATCGCGCAATCATCACCTTCATCGATCCCGGCAGTGCCCCTGATCGTAAGGTTGACGCCCTCCGCATAGATCTGTGCGCCGCTTTCATGCGTACTTTTAGAAAAAGCAGGTTTATCCAGTGTCAGTGTTGAAGTTGCCGGATCATACTTGACCGATCCGCTGCCGCTTCCGAGAACATCACCCATATTCTCGCTCGTTACCTGCTTGCCTCCGATCCAGACATTGTAGGTTTCCGGATCCGCGCCGAGAACGGCTCTTGCCGGCAAAAGACCGATTGCCATGGCGCTTGCAACTAGCGCGCCTAAAAATCTTCGACGTGTCTTCATTCTCTGCCCCCTTATTTCAACCCCTGATTTACGGGATCAATCCCCGTTTAACCGTTCTTTGTCACTGACCACAAGCCCCAGAAGCTTCGCATTTGCTGCCAGCTCCAGTCTGCTTCCGAATCCTGTTTTTTCCATAATGTTCTGGATATGTCTTTTTACTGTATTTACAGAGATCATCAGTTTCTCGGCGATCTCCTCATTGGTCAGGCTGGCGGTAAGCTCTCTCAATATCTCCAGCTCACGCTCTGTCAGATCGGCGCGCGTTACTTTTCCAAAAGGAACATTCGGGGCGTCAGACGGATAGACGGATTCGCCTGCCATCGTCCTGTCCATAATCTCAAGAAGACCATGCTCGTCGTATTCCTTGTACCAGAAGCTCTCGATGCCGGCGGCGCGCGCCTTCTCTTCCCAGCTTGTTTCCGAAGTGGATGTAGTAAGAATGATCTTGATCTCGGGATGATTCTTCTTGATATTTTCTGCTGCTGTCAGGCCATCGATCCCGTCCTGCATCATGACATCCATGATCAGAAGATCGACATCGTGATTGTCAACATACTCCACAGATTCCCTGGCCGTCCGAAGCCCGGCTGCCAGTTCATATTTCGCGGCTGCACGTACGTACATCTCGAAGAATCCGCGTGAGATGTTCTGGTCGTCGACGACCACAACTCTGACTTTAGATGATTCTTGCTCCATGATTTCCGCCTCTCTTTGTATCCGATGTGTTTTCACGCATCATTTTTTGTGGCTTCACATTTTTCACAAGATTATCTTACAAAAATAAAGAAGATTTTAGTATCACCTATTCGTACCATTTTTCAAAGCACAAAAAACAGATGCGAAATATATTAAAAATGCAGTGTCAAAAGAAAGACCGGAGCGCTCTCAATTTCCATCGTACCGCCTGCTTCCAGGATGCGTCGGCGCAGGGATAAAAGTCCGCCGCTGACCGCAATTTCGCCCTTCGGCGGCTTACCGTTATTGGTGATCCGGATGGTCTTTTCCTGATCGATCGTTACCGTGATGGTGTCGCCCTCGGCATGTTTGACGGTATTGGCGGCACACTCGGTAATCGCCTGGGCAAGGATCACTTTGATGCGTTCTTCTAGCGATGCGACAGTCCCCTTTGAGTATCCGGAATCCGGATGCTCTGTATCTTTGATCTCGACGCGCACGCCGATACTATTCGCCATGGCGATAGCCGATGTGACCGCATCTTCTTCACCCTGATAAGGCTCCTCCGATTCACCAAGCAGGAACTGGTTCATCTGCTTCGTTGCCGCATAGACCACATCCGGATCTGTCACATCCGGATGGAGGATGTAATGGCGTCCCATCAGGAGCACCTGTCCAAGCTGGTTATGGAGAGCCGCACGGGCATCCGCCTCTTCCTGCGCCACGAACATATCTCCGGACAGGTCGCTGACCGCTTTCATACGGCGGCGGATGTCCAGGAGATGGTCATTCTTCTCTTCGAGTTCATCAATGATACGGTACCGCTCGGTCACATCCACGGACGTGATCTGCGTATATGTCTGCTCACCGGCAGTAAAACTCCCCTTCTCGAAGAGCCACACCTCTTTCGAAGGAAGACGTACAAGATACTTTCCTCCCTGTTCTTTTCCCGTCTCCACAACGACAGACCACAGACGTCCGGCATCAGAAAGAAGATCGCCGGTAAGTGCTTTTGAAAGATCATTCATCTTCAGATTACAAAGCCGAACTGTGCCGTCGCGGCTGCTGATAACGATACCCTCAGGAAGCAGATCCACCGCCTGCCGGATCGTTTCTGAAGTCGGACTCGAATTCGAGTACAGCATATTATCCCGGCTTCCGATCAAAAGAAGAATACCGATCAGGACCTCCATACCTGCATAGAACAGCCACGGGAGATCAAAAAGGAATACCTCGAACTGAGTGAATCTTTCGGGTGACGACGTGATTTTCGACATGGCACAGTCCATCAGGATCAGGAAGAGCGCAAATGCCAGAATGGCATTCACCGCAGCAGTCAGGACCGGAGCCTTCTTCCTCTTCTCGGTGACCGCGCGGTACAGTATCGCCTCTGTCCCCGCGACGAAAAGCATCGAAAATGCGCAGAGGATGTACCAGAGTCCGGAATAGATTATTGTCTGAATTCCGTTCATTCTGCTACACCTCCCCCGTTTCTCCGGATAGTGAAAAACAGGATGCCGTCGCTCTCTTCGCATTTGACAGGAAGCTGCGTCTCCGGAAGCTCCTGCGTGCCTTCTGCTTCCATCGCGATACGGATACCATCGGGTTTCAGTGAGAAAGTCATCGTTTTTGCGACAGGGAAATACGTCTCGATCACGGTCTCAAAGGTATCGTAAAGTGCATGGATATCAGGAAGCGGGAGCTCCGAATACTCGGTTCCGATGGCGGCGGCCTCAACTCCGCAGCACTTGAGGAAACGCGCGGTTTCCGATAGCGCAAGGAAGAGTTCCCGGTTTGACTTCGGGAGCGACTCTTCCGAAAGGAGAAGAAGATTCGTCTTTCTCTTGGAGTAGGCATTGAGAACACATACTTTTCCCAGTTCTTTGGCAAAAGCACTGTCACCGGGTGTTGTGTTCATAAGTAGTTCTTCAATTCTTTTCTGCTTCGGGAAAATAGCAGAAGCGATCCTGGCATAGACCTGATTCTGCGCATCCAGGCGTGCCTTCTGCTCCTTCAGCTTATTCTCCACTGCGATAAGATCGTTCTCCTCACTCAGAAGTGAATTGGCCGCGTCCAGACGCTTCTGTTCTTCATGAAGCTCATGCTCGTCCTCCGTCCAGAAAACATAACCGGCGCGGATCTTCGTAGAGTTCAGCCGGGTATCCTCATCGAGATAGACAGGTGCTTTTCGCGAGGATATCAGAGTTTCCTCCGGCGCGTTTATCGGTGTCGCTGATACATTCAGGACATGAAGGTCCGGATCGGTGATCATGACCGGGGTCTTCATCTGCTTGAAGAAGGCATCGTACTTCTCGTTATAGGGGATGAGCCTGCTTCGGATACAGCACTCGAAAACCAGTATAAAACTGTAGATATCGATCTCCGGGATATTAAACATTTTCGGAAGTTTAAACCGGTCAAGCACGAACACCTGAAAGAGCGTCACAAAAAGCCAGAGTACGATGCTTCCGATCAGACTCAGAACGACAGATCTTCTTTTCTTTTTCGTGGATTTAAAAAACAGATAGAAGCTGATGACCAGCATCAGGAGCATCACGCCGAATACCATGAAGAAACCGAATCCCCACTTGTAGTGTCCCCCTTCCATGGTAAAATCGGAAAAATCTCCGACCGGGCGATAGACCAGCAGATGCAGATCGTTCGTGATTACAAATAATGAAAAAGCACTCGCCACAGCAAGTACGATCCTAACTCCCCTTCTTCCGATCTTCGAGTCTTCAAAACGCAAATAAAGAGCGGTGGATAAAAGTAATGCCGGAATTAGAACTCTAGGAATAAAATAAAGATATGCGGTGAATCTATACACGGGAAGGTCGTTCTTGCTGACGCGGTAGCGGAATATACGCATCAGGTGATATCCGAGCATAACAAGTCCCGCCAGAACGATATACAGCCTCGCCCTTGTCGGGAGTAGTCTCTCTCTTACGGAGTCGATCCAGAATACGATCAGGAAAGAAATGATCGCCGCATTAACACAGAACAGCGTACCATTAATGATTGGGGTTTCGAAACGCATGAGAACATTGACGATCCCGGCAAGAAGCAAAAGACCGAAGAACAGCGATGTTTTCCTATATGTCCTTATGATCGTGATACACTTTCTCATACGAAAGTCATTATAGCACAGGAAAAATACCCCCATTTTCTGTACACCGGTGCACAAAAATGGGGGTAACTTCAAATAAAATGGTGCGGGTGACAGGACTAAAATCATGCACGCCCAATTATCAGCACTTTCAGTATTCCATACCCCATCTTTTACCCCTACCCTTTCAAAGGTTGATTTTTAGGCGTTTTTGTCTTACAGATCGATAACTACGCCCGCCATTTCTTTCTGTTTTGTATTCTCGAGACAATGACCATAAAGCGACATCGTGATGTTGAAATTACTATGGCCAAGAATCTCTTGAAGCGTCTTCGGGTTCATTCCACTCTCGATCGCTCTCGTAGCGAATGTCGCACGAAGAGCATGCATAGAAAACGGGGTTACCTTACACTTCTTACAGATGCGTCTTATATCTCTATCGATAATAGATGCCGTCAGTAATCCTCTCTCGTATGCCCGGAAGACAAGTTCGTTCATCGTGACCAATCTTCCATCCATGTTGGCATTCAGTTTACTCTGTTCTTCAAGGATGCTCTCGATCTGAGGCGTAACCGGAATCACGCGCCTTCCTGCTTTTGTCTTGGCATCCTCACCAATAACATGGCTTCCGGATTCCGTCCTTGTTATCGTTCGCTCCACATGTATCATTCCCTGTCGTATATCTGAATACCGAAGAGCTCCGATCTCGCCAGATCGCATACCGGTGCAGATGGCAAATCTCAAAACATTATAGTAATAACTACTCTTACAGCGATCGCATTCAAAGAATGCTTTCTGTTCTTCCAAACTCAATGCACGATGACATGTATCTCTTGCTGCTTCATCAGTATCCTTCAGGTTTTTCAACAGAATGCAGGGATTATAATCGATTATCCGCTCCTTCAGAGCATCTCTCATACAGTGATTGATATGCGCCATATAATCGTTTACTGTTCGAGCTTTTCTGCTCTTGAGAAGATCAGAAGAAACCACCCTCAGGTCATCGATCGTGATTTCCTTGATCTTAAGTTCTCCAAATGTTCGACTCGCAGAAGGAATATAAACCGAAGAAATAACTCCATATACTCCAAGCTGTCCACGAATCGTGTTTTCCTTTATCGTCCCTCTTCTGGCATCCGTCCATCTCTCGTAGTACTGCGAAAAGGTCGGATTGTTGCGCTGTTCAAATCTCTGTTCGATCTCGTTGCGCTTAGCAATCTCCTTTTCAAACAGTTCTTTCGGGTTTTTCCCGTAAATGTAGTATCTTTTCCCATCAACAGTGAAAGACTTCTTATAATTTCCATCTGCTCGCTTCTTAGCCATATTATGGATCTCCTTTGTTTTCTGCCATAACCTTCATATAGTTTTGAATCGCACGCCGGATCATTTCGCCTTTGGAAGTCTTAAAAGTCTCGCATAGAATCTCGAGTTCCTTGCTCGTTTTCTCATCAATTCTGATGCTGAATCTAACATCCTTAGGATCATCTACAGAAGGTCTTCCTCTTCTTGCCATATTTATCACCTCACTTTTTTGTCACACCTTTATTTTATTATAGGTGTGACATTTATTCAAGCGGAGGCAATACAGTTAAGATAGTTCCTCACTTTGTCCGCATTCCACAGGACTCTCTTTCCCAACTGAATTCTGGCTTCGGCTCTCATACCAATTTCCACAGCCGAGGCACGTCCGCAGGAAAGCACTGCCTGCAGGTCTTCTGTTGTCAGCGCCATCTTCTCAGACAGCTTCACATTCGTAGATATTGCTGTTTTTTGCATATGCTCATCCTCCTTATTACCTTATATATTTAAGCGATACTCATAAACGCCTGCTGCCTGCCGCTCTTGTCATAGATCCAGAAATCATATCCCTGTCTTATTCCACAGTAGCAGCACTCTTCCTTAATGACCTGATCGTAATCCGCTCTTTTGATTAAGTGGTCGCTCATATCATAGAAAGGGCGTGCGCATGTCGGACAAAGAGTGATCAGTATCGGCTCACCAAGATACCGATTCAAGCGCTGCTTATTATCACATTTCGGAACAAAGCATTCACTGCTGTCTTTTACTTTTCGAATCATACGTTTTCCCTCCTTCTTTACCTATTTACTCATTGAGTACAAAAGAATATGGCGGTGCTCCGAAGCATGTTATGTATCATTTCAACGAAGCTCCGCCACATGATTTTTATACTCAAAACGTCTTCGGAGAGTCAGCGTTTATATACACTTCTCTCCCCTGACGTTTGATGTTTTCTTCGTTCTGCCCGTATTTCCGTCCACTCCCGGGCTGAAACCCTCTTAAAAGGGGTTTCGGATCTCTTCTCCCAGGGTTTACATCGAACCCTCATAGGACTTTCACCTCCGTGACTCTCGTCCGGCTGTACTCACAGGGTGTGACGGCTCACGGAATCCTCATTCCGCTTCAACGCTCGGCCTATGACCATACAGAAGTATCATTGTCCCTGCTCCGATCATCGCCCCACCACATATGCTGTGCGGTTTCCATGGCTGTGGCTTCGGCCTTGCCTCGGCAGTTCCATGTGTGGCTCCCGGCTACAGGAAAGTAAGAAAAGAATTGCTATTCAGTTGTCAAGGTACATGACTCAGGAACCGAGATCCCCTCGTCTGCCGGAAAAGCAAGAAGCCCCGCAACCGCTGTTGCGAGGCCTCCTGCCTGCTCTTGGCGGTGCCGGTTTGCTACCGACACCTAGATTGTATTTCATCCCGAACATATATTCAGTACTTTATAAATCCTGATTATATCCGTTTCAAGTTCAGAAAAAGTACGGGAAAAGTCCGCCAAACTCTAAAGTCCTAGAGATGCCTTCATTTCCGGAAGAACACTTCCCCAGAAGCACACCCCGAACAGTGTCACTGCTTCCTTCTTCCTTACATAATAGCAAGTCCGCTCACACTGCAGGTCTTCCAGCATCTCCGATTCAGAATATCTTAACTTGACCATGTATGTCCTATTCACGATATCGAAGTACCTTCTCCCCTGATCCTCATACTCACGAAGCCTCATCATCGAAGTATCCACCATATCGATGATCCAGTTCTTCTCCACCTGATCCCGAAGAGTGCAGAGAAAATCCTGTCGATCAGTCTTCGGATCAAAACTTTCCAGGAACTGTATCGCTTTCCGGGGATCCCTTCCCACTAACTCCTCTTGAGAAGTATTACCGTCAAGCGATCGTGAGAAACACATCTGACGATATGCAGAAAGCAGCATACGCGCTCTCTCGTAGGTAAGCTTCTCATCCAAATTATGGATAAAGCAAAGTTCATGTACAGACTCCCCTGCATATTCCTTATATCTTGCCATCTCACTGACCTCCCGGAACAACGATTCTCTCTTCTACAAACCACTTATAGTTCTCTTCATAGAAAAGTCGGATCTCATACCCCCATACCTTGCAGAAGTAACAGATACCTGACCCATTCACACGTTGCGAATCCATTCTTCGGATCTCACGAATCTCATCGATCAGGAACTTCTTACCATCCATCCAGGTGATAGTCGTCGGTCTCATTCTCCCATCCGGATAGAAATCCGCCGTAACCTGAACATATGTCTTTCTCCGTATAACCTTCATCTCATTATCTTTCTTCATCGTCTCGTTCTTCATGGATTCCTACCCCCAATCTATAATCGTTTTCACTTGTGAACATTTGTTCTATTTCGAGCAAATAATACCACGGAACACCCCTCAATTCAATAGAAAAAAAGCATGAAAAAGTTTACAAATCGTTCCTTAACCCAAATCTCCGCATCGCCCTAGCATCAGCGGATTTGTAAACATTTTGAGACCCATTCGGCATGTCTTACTGTACCAATATTGGGACAGTTTGGCTTGGTATCATAATGGGTTAGGCCCCGGTCAGAAAAAGTAGCCGATCTGTTCGGAATGACCTATAGATATTTCCTACACAAAATGGTATAATTCCGATGTTTAAATCACATGAAACGTCCATATGGCGGAATTGGCAGACGCGCTGGATTTAGGTTCCAGTCTTCGGGTGAGGGTTCGAGTCCCTCTATGGACACCACTTCTCCCCTTGATATTCAAAGACACTTCCAGCCGTCGAAGAAAACTCTTAGCAGAAG
>JAEEGJ010003539.1_pt1 | contig 59171 bp, 45 predicted proteins | sample 8958761 | NCBI WGS metagenome assembly JAEEGJ01 (sample SAMN16246546, study PRJNA631951) | gut metagenome | biome: gut microbiome; feature: rumen; material: RS-attached | host: Bos | place: Iran: Karaj | collected 2018-10 | reverse complement strand
CGGCTCGCGAATGACAGTTTCGAGTCGCTGGATCCGAAGGAGGAATGGTTTCATTTATTGAAAAATATACATAACTTTGCGCTGAACCCCAAGGGGATCCCGGAGCGGATGCGGCCCGTATTGGAGGCCGCGCGCACGAATTCCCTGCCGGATCAGGAACGAATCAAATACTTCAGAGCCATGATTTCAGACATCGAAAAAGAGAGCATCGCAACCGCCAATTACAAGGACGGTTTCGATGATGGCATGGAGAAAGGCATGGAGAAAGAAGCGCTTGCCATCGCCCAGCGGATGCTGGAAGAGAAATTTGATCTGGATACGATTGTCAGGATCTCCGGCCTGACGGAGGAACAGATCCGGGATCAATAAGGAATTGTGATTAACCCAGGGTTTGTCCCCGACTACCATAACGCACTGACAGGTGTCCACAAAAACGGCCACTGGTGCAATAAAAGTGGATACCTATCGGTCAAAACACCGCATTTCGGCATAAACCAGGGGGAGGTGTCCAGAAATATTGCGTAGAATAGCGTTTTTCTGGACACCTCCCCCTTAGAATAGCCGAAGTTATTGAAAAATATACATAACTTTGCGCTGAACCCAAAGGGAATCCCGGAGCGGATGCGGCCCGTATTGGAGGCCGCGCGCACGAATTCCCTGCCGGATCAGGAACGAATCAAATACTTCAGAGCCATGATTTCAGACATCGAAAAAAGAGAGCATCGCAACCGCCAATTACAGGGACGGTTTCGATGATGGCATGGAGAAAGGAGCGCTCGCCATCGCCCGGCGGATGCTGGCAAAGAAAAAGGACATTGCTGAGATCGTTGAGCTCACCGGTCTCTCTGAAGAGCAAGTCACGTCCTTGAAGTAATCCGCCGGAACGAAACAAACATCACAAGCAACGCGTTGCGTCAAGAGGGGAATGAGTTGGTTACAAAATGTAACCAACTGAAAATGGTATCTCCAAAAGACGGAAAACGATCTCTACTGACGTGGCGGTATTATCAGAATCCTATGATCGGGCGCATGGAGTCGCGCTTTGTCGCCGGCGTCTTCTCATATCCGTCTCCTGTTCTTCCCAATGTCATACAAAGGTCAGGAGCTGCGCCAAATAGAACAACGCAGATAATATTTGTGCCAGTCTCCGAGCTAGTCTTGTAGGTATTATCATACGTTGGTTTTGATGGACTTGCATTATGTTCAGGACTGGAGACATACGGGATTCTTCTGACTGCCACGTTTTCTGTTTCCAGATTAATTGTAGTTGGCGACACGGTAGATGTAGTATAACCGGCGCTGATAATCGGCTCAATATAGGTGTTTATTCTGTCGCGACAAGTAGCGCTGTCATAAGAGCTATTAGATCCTTTAACCCAGGTCCACTGATATCCGCTGCTCCCCGTGGGAACATGGTCCGTAACTCCGCCCAAATTCTTGATTATCATATACCATTGACCAGAGCTAGGCAGAAACCAATGCGCTCCGACGGTTGTCAGATTCCCAGACAGAGAAACGTAGCTTGTTCCATTCTTGCTTTTAGCACTATAATTCCAGGCTTTGTAGGCGGCAGGGAAAGTTGACGAAGAGTAACCTGAGTATTTGGTTATAGCAACGGTTTTGCTGTAGCCCGCATAGTCCGCGATCAGCGCATCGTAGGTGGTTATGTATGATGAATTTACCGTTACGTTGGTGCTACTCCATCGACATTCATTAAATTCCCTGAGTGCCAGGGCATAGCCGTGTGTCCATTTGGCAGGATCGCCAGAATGACCTCTTCCTGTTTTGAAAACTATAGCAATAGCTGTGCGTGTAGAATAAATGGCTGAGCCATAATGCGATAGAGCCCCATCCTGATACAAGACATCGCCTATGGCGATAGTATAAGCAGTCCACTGCTTAGCTTGTAAGGTAGGATTAGATAACGTGGTCTCTTTATAGCACCCAGATCCGATGGTCCCTGTCGAAGTCGTCCATCCGTTTCCGTTATCATCCGCAGGAAATTCATTGTCACCCCCAAGTGATACTGAACCATCCACGATATAATAGCAGACATGATTTGAAACGAACGGTTTCAACGTCTGGTTAGTAAATGTCGTAGAGGAATATACCGTACTTGTGGTGGCATCGTGCGCCCAGTTATACGTATTCTTTTCTCCTGTCAGATAATACATCGAATTATATACCCCGGCCTTTGAGCCGCAGTTAATCTTCGCAAGCCCCATCTTGTGCGTCATCGCGACCGAGGGCGTCGCCCCGGCCGAGATCATGCCCAGTTGCAGGTCGCTGCCTTTGTAAGCGGTCGCCGTCTGCTGATCGTTCTCCACCGTCCACCCGGCCGACAAGTTCGCGAAGGACTGGGGACGGAACGTGTCTGTTCAGTTACAGCGGAACGTGTCAGCAATGGGTGGCGCCGCACGCTGGCTCGTACACAATGGAATGCTGGGGAGCGGGAGGCGGAACGGGATATAAAACTGGATATGATGCTTCCGCTTTTGTGGCGAGCGCAGGAAAGGGTGGATATACTATTTGCACCAAGACCTTAGCCGTCAATAATAGTTGCTATGTGACTGTCGGAGGTGCAGGTGGGAATGGAGCGCTGGGTAGTTTCCAAGTAACACCCGGTGGATATAATGGCGGCGGCGCAGGAGCATGGAATTCAATATTTGAAGGAAAAACACATCCGGAATGGTATGGTCGTGCCGGCTCTGGAGGAGGCGCGACGCATATCGGATTGAAGACGGGATTATTGACGGCTTTTAGCAGTGACTATGCTACTAAATTGCTGATCGTCGCTGGTGGAGGCGGGGGTGGATGTGTGGCAGCAAACTCATTTAAGGGACATGGCGGTGCCGGAGGCGGAACTTCCGGCACCAATGGAGGAGCAAGCAATGGCAATCCGAGTTTGGGGTATGCCGGAGGGCAATCATCAAGCAACGGAACGGTATTTGGTCAGGGTGGAACTCGCAACAATAATACCGGGAATCAACCTGGCGGAGGCGGCGGTGGTGGCTTCTACGGAGGTATTGCAGGCGGATATGGAGGAACGATCTATGGCGGAGGCGGCGGTGGCGGTTCAGGTTACGTCAATACCTCCCTGGTTTCAGGGTCAACTACCGCAGGCACGTCATCATTTGAATCGCCGACCGGCGGCAATGAGACGGGACATTCAGGCAATGGATATGCTCGTATTACTTACGTCAAGCCCTAGGGCTTGACGTAAGTAATTATGGTATAGCCGTCCCCGGAATGGCCTGTATTCAACGCTTCCTGCCCGCCACTGGTCGTTGGCATGCGTTCTGCCGATCCGCCCGTGGTCTGGCCGGCGGTCGTCCACGAAAGCCCCTTTCCGTCGATCATTTTAGTGGATGTAAAAGTATAACCGGTGATGGTCGCGCACCCGGGATGCCCGGAGATGAAAGAGGAGCCTCCTGCTGCAGACCCGACGGGACTACCACCTTTTATTCCGCCAGAGCCGCCACCATATAAACCGGAACCACCACCAGGATCTCTATGACCATCACTACCGAAATTAATACTACCATTACCATAACCAAGACCACCGGATTGACTATAGCTTGGCGAGCCATTGTACAAGAAGCCTAGACCGCCTCCCACTTGACTTCCTCCAGCGGCAGGGGTACACCCGGCAGTCGATGTGCTACCATAAACAGTAATAGAGCCACTATATCCAATTAATCCGCCGGCGGCCCCGCCACTTCCATCTCCTGTTCTGCCCCCATGTACTCCATATGTCGTACAGCCGCCTCCGCCGGCTGCAACAATGATACGAGATAAAAGGGAAGTATTACCGCTCCAACCGTCGCTGCCGGAATGCTTAATGGATCTTATATCTGTTGCGCCACCGCCTCGTGAACCCGCGCCATCAATGCCACCGGGACGCCAGGAAGTATCACCTCCATATCCTCCACCATTAAAGGTCGATGACGTTGAAGTGTTGTTATATCCTCCTTCTTCTCCTACATACACATACAATGTCGTTTGATCAGATAATACAATCTGCCCGCTGACATAGGCGCCTCTACCGCCATAAGGTGTGGGTCCCGATCCGGTTCCTGAAGCATAGTTCGTTCTTGACTGGTCTCCGCCTTGGGCTCCCCAGCATTCCATTGTGTACGAGCCAGCGTGCGGCGCCACCCATTGCTGACACGTTCCGCTGTAACTGAACTTCCAGATCTTCTTGTTGAAGGCGTTGGTGTAGTCGGGCGAGGTGATTGTGAAGGACTTGTAGGTGCCGGCTGTACCGGTGGTTGTTGCAGCGCCACTAACCGACCATGCGTAGAGCTGCGTGCCCGACGACGCCGAGATGGAGACGGAGCTGTCGCCTGGCTGGGCCATATAGAACAGCGTCGAACCGCTCTTGTACGGCTTGTTCGTGCTCGACGTGAACGTCGTCGAGGCGTTCCAGGTGACGGTCGTACACTCGGCCGTGATCCGGGTCCATTTCTCGCCCGAGGCACCACTGTTGTACGTGTTGCCGTTATAGACGATCACATTGTCGGCGGTGGAAGCCGCGGGGACAGATGCCGTCAGCAACCCCATCTTGTGGACCATTGTGAAGGCGGTGCCGCTCGCTTGTGCCGTCTGCAGGTCGCTCGACTTGTAGCTGGCCGCATTGGCAGTGCTCTGGTCCGTCGCCACCGTCCACCCGCTGATAACATTCGCGAAGAATGGGCCGAAAGGCCGAAGGGATCGGGCCTTCGGGCGGGTGGGGTCACAATCGGGTAACGGCGCCGCGCCGCCAGGCCTCCGTCGCTGCACCGCATGACCCCATACCAGCCTCGCCAGAGTCCCATTCCTTCCCCCAAAACCGAATCACCGCCGGGTAACAATACCCGCAAAAACAGAGGATTTCTTCTGAAAAGTTTGGAAGATATCGAAATCCTTCATAACTTTTGCAGCATAGTACAACGAATATGGCAATACGTACCAGACAAAGCCAGGCAAGGATGAAGCGGGAAAACAAGATGATTTTCGCTTCGTCCTGTATCGAATCCGCCGCCCGACAGAGGAATGTCTCCAGTGCCGAAATGTACTCGAGAATGAAGCGGGTGGGCCTGATTGACGGGTTTATCCTGAAATGCTACGACGGACTTCATACGCAGAGCCGTCAGCACGTTACGGAGGATGTGCTCGGCGCGCTGGATATATGGGAAGCAAAAAAGGGAATGGCGAAATGAGGAAGGTGTACCACGGCGCAACGGAAGTACCTGACATTCAGGAAATCAGTAACCGTAAAATAATACGACCATGCTGAGTGATTTGCTGATGTGGAACAAGATCGGCCGGGTGGTGACGCTGCTCTCCGAGCGTCTCGATATTCCGCCGGAGCGCGCGTTGGATTTGTTCTACACGTCTCGGACCAACGAGCGCCTGCACGACCCATCGACGCTCCTCTACACCTTCGGGGATCGGTATATTGTGGACGAAGTCATCCGGGAGATCCAGAAATAATCCGCTAGCCCTAGTCGAGATCTACGGCACGAAAGTGATGCGTGCGTAGCCGTGGTTGTTAGAGGCGGGTTTCGTCGGGAGCCCAGGCTTTGAGGCGGTCGTCTTCATCGAAGCGGGTCTTGATGAATTGCTGGAGGAGTGTCGATTTCCCGACGCCTTTCGGTCCCTTGATCACCAGCAGCCGTGCGTCCCAGTTCGCGCGCTGCATGAAATCCCGGATATACCCCATGGGCACATTCGAGAGGTATACGTCATGTCGTTCAAATAGCCGTTCCATATCTTGCATGCCAATTGTCATTCTCGCCTTGTGTGCAAATCGCGAATAACACATAAGGCCGCCTGGAAAGACGATGGCGACTCGATTCTTGGAAAAGTGGGAGAATTTTCGCTAATTTTGTTGGAAAAGCGTTAGATTTGCCATTGAAATTCGATGGAAAAGCGTATATTTGCACCAACATAAAAGCCGGGAAATATGCTTAGAAGAAAGATTCGCCCCATCATTTTCAATCACTTGGCGAGCCGAAACACGAAGATCATGGTCGTTGACGGTGCCCGCCAGATTGGCAAGTCATACATCATCCGGAGCGTCGCGCAGGAGTTGTTCCCCAACTACATCGAGATTGACTTCGTGAAAGACAAAGCCGGCGATCAACTCTTCGCGAACGCCCGGACGACGGAGGAGTTCTATTTCCGGCTCAGCACCGTCGCGGGCGACAGGATGACCGGGACGAAGGACGACACCATCGTGTTCCTGGATGAGATCCAGGCATACCCTCACTTGCTTACGCTGTTGCGCTTTCTGCGGGAAGAGGGGCGATATACCTACATCGCCAGCGGTTCGCTTCTGGGCGTCGCCCTGCGCAGCACGCCGTCCGTACCCGCCGGAGACATCCTCATCCAGCACATGTACCCCCTTGACTTCGAGGAGTTCCTCTGGGCGAATGGATTCTCGGACGAAGCCGTCAGCGCGCTTGAACGAAAATTCGCCGCGCGGGAGAGCCTGGACGAGGCGATGCATGAAAAGATGCTGGACCTGTTCAAGAAATATCTGCTGGTCGGCGGCCTGCCCGACGCGGTGAAAGAATTTCTCTCTTCGAGAAATATGGTCGCGGTGCGGGCGATCCACGATGCCATCCACACGCTGTATGGCATCGACGCCGCGCAGTACGACGAAGACCATAAGCTGCAGATTGCCAGGATCTACAACATGATTCCGTCCCTGATGGCCAACAAAAAGAAACGGATTGTTTACAAAGATATCGCGGAGAAGGGGGACAAGCGCAGCAGCGATTATCGGGAGGAGATTGATTATATCATCGGCGCTGGGATCTGCCTGGATGTGAAGGCCATTTCTTCCCCCGTTTTCCCGCTGAAGGAATCGGAGAGCAAGAATCTTCTCAAGTTATACATGAATGACGTCGGTCTGCTGACCGGCGAGTTGTATAAGTATAACATCGACGCCGTCATGAACGACCGCCTCAGCGTCAACCTGGGCAGCGTCTATGAGACCGTCGTGGCGTCAGAACTGAAGGCGCACGGCATCAAGCAACTGTTCTACTACGACAACAAGGCGCACGGCGAAGTCGAATTCATCTTGGATGACTACGACAACGCAGCCGTCCTGCCCATCGAGGTGAAGTCGGGAAAGGACTACACCATCCACCGGGCGCTGAATACGTTCCTCTCGAATCCCGACTACCGCGTCAGACAGGCATACGTGCTGTCGAACGCAAGGGAAATCTCTCAGAAGGGGTGCTTGACCTATCTGCCCGTCTATTTCACCATGTTCATCAAGGAGAATCCTCCCGAGAAGGTGATACTCTGACGCGTCCTTACGGGTTGGTGTAGGAGATGCGGGCGTAGCCGATATGTTTAGTTGACGGTGGTGCAGACAATCGTTGCTCTTCCGGCGCCTGTGTTCCCGGAGGTTGAGAGGGAAACATTTGACAGATAGAAAGAAGTACTCGGTTTATACTCGGAGCTTGGATAATAGGTGTTAAGGCTGCTTGTTGTGGTCCAGGCATAGGAAGAACCGCCGCCACCGGCTCCGTTTCTTGAGCCGTAGCCTCCAAAGCTGCCCCCGTACCAGCCGCCGCCACCGCCGCCGGCAGCTTCGTATTCCCAGGTGGCATTATGATACATATCCATCGAGCCGCCATACCCGAATCCGGGCGCCGTATAGCTTCCAGTCGCACCTGGTGAAGTTGCAAGATAGTAAGTCGGAGCCTTTCCGCCTGCGGACAAGGTCCCTCCGCCGCCCGGGTCGTCGGCTCCCGCGCCGGCACACCCATACCAACTGTTCGCCGCATTCCCGTAACCATTCCCTCCGGCAGCGCTTCCGGTTTCGCCGGTCCAGTTAAAGGCTCCTCCGCCCCCACCGGCGACAATGATTCGCGAATACAGATGTGCGTTTGTCTTCCAATTGCCCGTCCCCGCATTCTGAAGCGCGATATCCGTGGCGCCTCCGCCGCCGCAGGATACGGATCCGGCTTTAATCCATTTGTTATTGTCAGAATGAGTCGGTTGATGCATGTGTCCACCACCGTTCCAGGCATCAGCGCCGGTCGTGTTCCCTTGCGCTCCGACATATACATACAGTGCCGCGTTTTTGTTGAGATCGAGTTTGCCCGAAACAATCGCGCCACGGCCACCTGCCAGGGTCGAATTCACACTGCCTCCTTGTGCGCCGTAAACGGTCAAAGTATAATTGCCATACCATGGTATCGTGAAAGTCAGCGGCGTGCCTGAATAGGTAAAATTCGCTACAATATTCGCACTGTTCCGGTCACTTTGTATAACGGTTTTTACATATTGCCCGCTATATAATCCGCCCCCGACATTGACATCGCTCCAATATTCTGTTCTGGCGGTTGACGCGCATCCGAGTTTGATATTGCTGCTCGCAACCGTACTGGAACAGGGCCGGAGATAATAACAATCCGTATTGGCCGTAGAAGCATTCAGGAGCGTGCTGGTATAGCCGGAAGCGGTGTTGAACTCACGGCAAGGATAGATGGTCACGGTCCCGCCCGAGGTGCTGGAGGCGCAAGTTGCATTGGTCGTCCTCGAACTTGTGTCGTATGTTAGCGTGAGCGTTTTGGCCACCTGCTTCCCGGTTGTCATATCGACAACGAGCAGTCCCATCTTGTGGGCCATGGCGAAGGTCGGCGAAGCCCCCGTCGTTTTGCAGGCCTGGAAGTCGCTGGATTTGTAATTTGCGAGCGCGGACTGGTCCGTTGCGACAGTCCACCCGCTGATAACATTCGCGAAGAATGGGCCGAAAGGCCGAAGGGATCGGGTCTTCGGGCAGGTGGGGTCACAATCGGGTAACGGCGCAGCGCTCCTCGGCCCCCAGCCGCGGCACTACAAACCGCGATCCAAGCTACCCCGACACGCGTTAGCTCTGCCTCGGCCGAATCACCGCCGAGCAACAATTGTACCCATGCGACGGTCTACCTGGCGATGGCAGTAGCAGCGAAGTTTGGAGATGACGTGCGTCAATACGTCCTGCAGATCCACTTCTCCAGGAACAAGTCTGCAACGCGGTAAATCTTGGCTCGCCCATGATTCTCATAGGTAAGGAGCTGCTTTTCCAGCAAGGTGCTGATGGCGTACTGAACAGAACTGGGAGATTTAAGCGCATGCTTCTTTACGAATCCGACGGAAGTTACGCCACCGGCCTTACCCTCCCGGGCAATGGCAATCAATGTCTCCTTCTGTTGGTAGTTGAGTTGGTTCATCACGGAGGCGAACGATTGGTCCTTTTGGTCCAGGATATCGCTTAGGATTGCATTGATACCGGCCTCGTCTACGGTTCTCTCCGGGTCAAGATAAGCAAATGCGTTATGCAGTACGTTGTGCACGTAGTACGTATGCCCTTCGAACAGGTCATAGGTGTATGCTGCCGATTCGGGTGTTATCTTGCGGCCATATTTCGCAAACTGCTCCTGTGCAAATGCAGTATAGATGTCCTTGGGAATGCATCCCAGATAGGCCTGCTCTGCGCTGTTGTAGAATGGCTTGGCCTCGGAGTTGAACATATTCTCCAAGATATGCCGATTGCTGCCGGCAAAGATAAACAGGCAGTTATTCATCTGTTGGATGTGTGCACGGAGTAACGCCTCCACATTCTTTTCGGGGTATTTCGTAATCTGCTGAAACTCATCAATGGCGAAGAGACATGGCTTGTCTGCATTCTCCAGATACCCAAAGATCTCCTCCAGCGTTAGTTCCGGGGCATGGATGTCTCCCAGCTTGACATCAAAACGGGGAGATCCGGAAACGGGATCATAGCCAAGACCACCTGCCAGGGAGTGCAGTCCGGCGAGAAATTTGTCAAGTGCCGCCTTTCCCTTGGGGACCAGAACGGAATAAATCTCCTTGCCAAGGAACATGACCAACTCGTGTAGACTGGTGGTCGGATAAATATCCACATAGAAGGTGTAATAGTTATCCTTGATAGCAGGTTGCTCAAACACGTGGCGTATTAATTGGGTCTTGCCCATCCTTCGAGGCGAGGTCAGCAGAATATGAGCGTTGAACTCCAATGTGCGCACCATCCATGCGGTCTCCTTTTCGCGATCGCAGAAGAATGGTTCAGGAATGATACCTGTGATATAGAACGGATTCTCCATCTGGCCACTATTTTTTGCAAATATAGCCAGCCTTCTTGAAATATACAAATCCTAATATAGGAAATCTATATTTGCCTTTAATCCTCCAGCGGACAGACGGTGATGATGATATAGCCGGTGCCAGTGTGGCCCGTTTCCGTGCCGGAGCCGGTCAGGCTGCCTGCCGGCGAGGGGATGGTCTGATTGCCTGCCGACAGGACCATGCTGTCCGTGTGGTAGCAGCCGCTGAAGCCGGTAAAAGCGTAGGTGTAACCGTCAATAATTGAGTACGCACTATTTGTATGAGCTCCTGTGCTGCTGTTTATGCCGTTACAACCTGTGAATCCTGTCATGAAAGAAGACCCGCCACTACCACCGGAATGATATTTTCCAGCTCCGCCATACCACCCTCCGCCGCCGGCGGATTGAATATGTAGTGTTCCGCCAACACCAACTCTCGCGTAGCCAAACTGGCCATAATACGATGCCCAGTCAGTATCACTTCCATACTGGCCATGGCCAATGATTGTTCCACCGGCGATTTGTGATGCACCGTAGCAATCATGATACGATCCCTTATCGTGATTGATTGACTGTCCATTCCCCCCGTTCAATCCGCCGCCGTATCCGCCATCACCCTCGCCCCACCAGGTGCCGGCAGCCCCACTGTCCGACCATCTATTATTAGCTCCACCTCCTCCAGCAGCGACTATAATTCTGCTTCGGAATGAAGCTGTACCACTCCAGCCACTTGACGTTGCCGCACTCAACCTGACATCAGTACTGCCGCCGCCATTTGCGCCCAGACCGCTTTGGCCATCGGAGATCACACCGCCACCATTGTATCCTGCCTGGTCTCCTGTATAAAGGTACAGCGTCCTGCTGGAGGTAAAAGAAATATATCCTTTCACATATCCGCCTCTCCCTCCATAGTGTGTTGTTGCGGCGTGGTAAGACTCAGCAGCACGATAGTGGTCCGCTCCTTGAGCTCCCCAGCATTCGATCTTGTAGGTAGTATTGGCCTGTGCTGCAAAAGTCTGCTGTGCGGCACGGTAGCTATAAGCATAGGCCTTGTAGTAGTAATTGTTTGCCCAAGCCACGGATGCCGTCAACTCTGCGTAAACGCCATTGGAGAGGTTGGAGGCCGGTGTCATGCTATTCCACTTTCGGATCCCTGCCGTTGACGTCGCGAATGATGGTTTGGTTGCTTTCTGGCCTACGAAATAGTATTTCCCATCGGTGTGGGAATACGGGATGTTGCCCGTAAAAGCGTTCGATGCCGTGATGGTTATCTTGGTGCTGTTGGTGATTCCGTCGGTGGCCTCGTTGTTCACATAGTCGGTATAAGTTGTGTTCACCTGCTTGGTCCCCAGCGTGATCCGCACCAAGCCCATGCTATGGGCCATCGTAAAGGATTTCGTGGCGGTGCCGGAGGCCTTGGCGACCTGCAGGTCGCTCGATTTATAACTAGCCGCATTGGCCGTACTCTGGTTGGTCTGCACGGTCCACCCGCTGATAACATTCGCGAAGGATGGGGCGAAAGTCCGAAGGGATCGGCCCTTCGGCCGAGTGGGGTCACAATCGGGTAACGCCGCAGCGTCGCCCGGCATCGATCATGGCGTCCCCGAGCCCCGCTCCAGCCCCGCCGGTGGCCCATTCCTCACCCAGAAAACGAATCACCGTGGGGTAACGTTGAGCGCTGCACTACTACTTCTCGCACGGCGCAATTACTTGACTCGATCTCGTTGGAAAAACTGCGGCGAACCCCTGGAAACTCGTTTTTAAAATTACGACAAAGCTTTGTAAAATCATTAAGAAAAGTGCAGCTTTGCCTCTGATCAACGTTTTGGATCATGCTGTGAGTGAAGAATATAAGGGCATCCTGAAGGTGTACCGCGACGTTATGGTCAGGTATGCTCCGGACAAAGACAAGCCCCATATCCGCGAGCGCTTCAATTCCATCCCCCAGCAGCTGGCCAAGGAGATTCTTACGCCACGGCGCTCGGCATAACTTGATTGATCGGTGTCTTTCGCTTCCCGTACACAGCGGCATCTTTAATCTAGTTTTGCTCGAGACACGTGGGCAAATGTTATTCGGGCGAATCCATTTCCCCAATTACCTTTCACGTTGCTAGTCGAGGTGAATGACCCGGGAGCGGGTATGGTTGCCGTTGCCGCTTCGGGATTGCCTGCAATAGTTGCCGAAGGATATCCTACGTCAGCGGCACAACCCGTACCCCCTCCGCCGCCAGACGAGAAAGTATTGGCGTATCCGCCGTACCAGCCGCCGCCCCCGCCACCAGCATCACCTCCCGATGCGGATTCCCCTACTCCTTGTGCATAGCCGGGATATGTAACGCCAGGAGTGTTGTCTCCACCACGCATTCTTGGTATGGGGGAGTCTGATGCGTTGGTCAATCCGTTTCTTAGCCCCTGCCCACCTTGAGATCCGCCGCCATATCCTCCAGTTCCATCATTACCACCTTTCCAGTAACCGGAGGTGTTAGTGCCTCCTCTTGCATCGTCAGCGCCACCTCCACCGCCGGCAACTATCAATGTCCCGGTTGGAGACCAGACTGAATTCACAGGCCTTGACGGATTCTGCGTGGTTGATATATGTGTCATGCCTCCACCACCATACCCCTCACCACCAGTCGACGAATAATACAAATAGCCATATCCGTCTCCACCGCCGTTCCAGCCGCCCCCGTAGGCCCCAAGTCCGGTCCCATTTGCAGTTTCTGTTGACTTCCCCTGGCCACCTACATAGACGTAGATATTTCTGCTTGCGGCAAGTGATTTGTGTCCATATGAGTATCCGCCCAATCCGCCGCAAGAGCCGATAGACGATCCTGTTACAATCGGATTGGCTGGCTGATTGCCACCACCGCTTGCTCCCCATACCTCAAGCTTATAGCAAGCATACATGGGCACTGTAAATGTGTAGCCGGCTGTTCGGTGTGCGAATATTGCCGTAAATGTCAAGATGTCTCTTGGGGAAGCATTATATGAATAGTATTTGCCGGCCGAAGGTGAGCAATCGATGTCCTGTACCCAGGCATTCTCCTCAGCATCTTGCTCAGTGCTATCGAATGTCCAGGTCTGTCCTGGTTTAACTACGAAATAACATACGTTTGCTCCATCCTTATTCCACATGATGTTTGTTTTGAAACTACCGGAAGCGCGCACGCTTTTGGTCGAACCATCGCTTATATTCCCGTTTGGGTAAGTGCTGTTATAGGTGACGGTTCTGGATGTTTTTACCGTCTTTTGGACCAGGGTAATTACAGCAAGCCCCATCTTGTGAGTCATTGAAAATGAGTTCGTTCCTTTTGCCACCTGCAAGTCCTGCGCTTTGAGCAGAGCCGCACTGTTTTGTGTAGTCGCCACAGTCCACCCGCTGATAACATTCGCGAAGAATGGGCCGAAAGGCCGAAGGGATCGGGCATTTGGCCGGGTGGGGTCACAGTCGGGTAACGGCGCCGCGCCGCCCAGCCCCAGCGGCCACGCCGTGAAAACCCATCCCGGCCCCGCCGAAGGCCCATTCTTCCCGCCCCGCCCGAATCACCACCGGGTAACGGAAAACGCCAATTTTCCCTCCCACGCCTTGCGAACCATCCCACCATGAACGAATTTGTCGGAATTGATAAAAAAATCGTATTTTTGTGTCATGAGCAAGCGGGATGCCGACATACTTTTCTTCGTGGCCTTCTGTCTGGAGGGTTACAAGAACAAGCATGGACTTACCGGAGAGGCCACCTCGGTACTCTTTGATCAGCACGGGATTAAGCAGTACCTCTCGGACCATTATGATGTCCTCCACACGCAGGGAATGCCCTGGATACTTGAAGAAATAGAAGATAAGATAGCGCTATGATTCTTTACCACGGCAGTTCAGTAATAGTACGAGAGCCCCGCATCATTTCACCCACGCGGACGCTGGATTACGGTGTTGGTTTTTATACCACCACCTCCGAGCAGCAGGCCCGCGACTGGGCGATCCGCCGCCTTGGCGAGAAGGCGTGTGCCTACGTAAACGTCTATGAGTTTGACGAAGCCGCTGCGGCCCATCTCAAGCGCCTCAACTTCTCCAACCCACCGGGAGAGGAATGGGTGGATTTCGTCTATGCCAACCGCAACCGGCGCGGTTTTCAGCACGATAATGACCTGGTCTATGGCCCCGTGGCCAACGACCGCGTTTATGCCGCCTTTGCCCTCTATGAGCAGGGTCTCTTGAACAAACAGGAACTCATTGTGGAGCTCAAGACCTACACGCTCATCGACCAGATGGTCTTTCATACCGAGGCAGGGCTGGAGTATCTGAAGTTTATCGAAGCAAAGGAGGTGCAGCCATGAGAGCAGAAATCACCCAACAGAACCTGTACCTGATCCTGGCCGGCAAAGCGGCCGCCGTGGCGGCGTTCATTGCCGAGGAGGAGCATATCAGCCCGCTGGATGCCCTTACCAAGTTCTACGCTTCCGAGACCTATCGTCGTCTGGAGCGGGAAGAGACCAAATATTGGCACCTCGGTCCCGTTGCCCTGTATCAAGACTACTGCAAGGCGTAGGCCACCTCTTATTGCACCGTATAGTCCGGATTAATTGGGGATGTAAATGATTCGGGCGTAGCCATTACCCAGATGGCCATTCTCTGTCCCGCTTCCGGAGGTTTTTGGCATGCCGGTAGCAGTAGAAGCGCGAGAAGTTGTCCAAGCCTTTCCTTCTCCGTCGACCATTCTTGTTGATGTGAAATATCTGCCGGAGCTATGCTTGGAACGTTCCACAGAGTTGGCACTCCCCGCTGTACTCGCACCTGTTCCAGCAGCGTTTCTTGCCACACAACCAGCATGGCCGGAAATATACGAAGAGCCGCCGGAACCACCTTGACCGTAACCTTTAATTCCTCCGAAATAGCCTGAACCGCCGCCACCTCCCCAGCCATGTCCTTCCCCGATACTTCCATAACCAAAGTATCCCGGGCCGTTGTCTTCATAATAGTTTCCGGAGCCTGTTTGAGTCGCACCACTATTGGCCATACTTGCATAGGAGGAATTAGTGGATGTCCCCGAACCTCCTGTCAATCCTCCGGCATATCCTCCGGAAGTGCTATATAATGAATAGTGTTCGTATCCTCCACCCCCTGCGGCCACCATAACACGGGAAAGAAGATGTGCAGCAACATTCCACGTTGAATTAGTATTGCCTATTAGTCGTATGTCGGTGGCCCCTCCGCCACCAGTGCAATGATATCCTCCACTTGCTGGAGTCTGAGAATCGTATGTTGAAGAACTGCCCCATCCTCCTCCATTCCATCCACCGCCTCCAGTGGTAGGGGATGATGCAAATGGAACCCCAACTTCACCCACATAGACAAAAAAAGCATTACCTTTCGAAAGAGTCGTCCTTCCGTATGTATAGGCGCCACGCCCTGCGGTGCCGTGGGCCTTGTCTGTACCTCCACTTGCGCCCCAACACTCGAAGCTGAATATCCCCGCCTTGGGTGCCTCCCATTGCTGTCCCGAGCCGCTATAGCTGAACAACCAGGTAGCAGCAATAAAGTCTACGTCATAATCAACATCATAGGTCTCGTACTGTCCAGCCGTTGTAATGGCCACGCAATCCTGATTCCATGCATATTTATGGCTGGCTTCAACAGTGCTGGTTGCATACGACAGCGTTGTCACATTGGGCTTGACGATTTGATAGCAATTTGTCCCACTGACCAGCGGTTTATCAGAACTGGTAAATGTGGTGCTTCCATTCCATTCAGTATAGGTGCCATAAGACGAGACCGTCCATGTCTTTGAGACGCTGTTGAATGAGTTCCCGTCATAGACCAAATTATCATACACATTATGGGCGCTCATGGAAACCTTCACCAACCCCATCTTATGGGCCATCGCGAATCCAGAGCTGTACTTAGCCACCTGCAAATCAGAGGATTGAACGCCGCCGCTCTGATCCGTTGCGACGGTCCACCCGCTGATAACATTCGCGAAGAATGGGCCGAAAGGCCGAAGGGATCGGGTCTTCGGCCAGGTGGGGTCACAATCGGGTAACGGCGCCGCACCGCCCGGCCATCGCGGCCACGCCGTGAAACTCCCTTCCAGCCGCCCCGACGGCCCATTCTGCCTCCAGAAAACGAATCACCGCCGGGTAACGAGCCCCGCCATCCGTCCGCGTCGTTGTGTCTAAGACAAAGGGGCAGGCCAACCCGGACTTTACAAATAATTGGAATCTTGAGAAGAAATACAAATCTATGCCTTGATTTCGTGTGGAAATTGTACAATAGACAAGCTTGATTTCGTGTAAATTAATGTAAAAACAAGGCTTGATTCCGTGATGAAGAGAAAGATATACGACCAACTGCTCCTTTGGAAAAATAAGCGCAAAGGCATGTTCGCCATGATGATAGAAAGTGTCCGTTGCGTGTTGTTCTATGCTATTGATGGGTTGACCATCATCTAATAACAAGCTCACCGCTGGAGTGCACAGAAAGGCGTTTTGCGCCCCAGTCTCATAACCGATTGCTCGCGGGGAAGGATGAGGCGAATGCACACGGGCAAGAAAAATCAAGATTAGGTTGAGGGATCAAATAATGGCCATCACAACCAAGAGAGGGAACATTCAAGCGACAATCCGCGTCAATAATGTGAATCTCAGATTCGCCTTTGATTAGATTGTACTCATTGAGATCCCCGACATACAGATCGTCCGTTCGGTAATTCAAATGCATGCCGAAATCCTCGCCGGCTTCAACGAAGCCAAGTTTACTCATTAATATCAAGCGTTCCTCCTCCGTCACGATTCCGCCCTCGATATAGGGCTGCTCGACAAGAATGACGAATTCGCCCTTGGTATTTCTCCCAAAGCCGAAAACCTTCAGAAACGAATTCTGAAATAAAGCATTATGGATGACAATCCGGTCAAGGGCAAGTCGCAATACGTTACACGGGAACGTATCAGGTATTTACACCGCCGGTATCGGGGAAATACTATCTGCAGGTGTGGGGTGCGCGAGGGGGATATCAGCACCAATACCATTCATTCCCGTACGACTATTACGAAGGCGCTGGTGGCGCTGGCGGTTATACGTATGGTACGACCTCTTTTAGCCCCTCAGACAACGTCTACGTGGTGGTTGGGGGACAGGGTGAGGACAACATCGCCAGTGATGATGAAGCCACCTTTTATGCAGAACAGAAAATGTATAAATACAGCCCCGTCCATAAGGGCGGATATAATGGTGGTGGGGATAGCGGCGCTAGCTACAATTGTACCGCGTATGGCTGTAACTGTACGGGGGCAGGTGGAGGCGGGGCTACGCACATCGCGAAAGGCTCCACTTTCCGCGGAATATTAAAAGAATATAAGAATTACACTTCTGAGCTGCTTGTAGTCGCAGGAGGTGGCGGCGGTGATTCCTGGCTCGTCAATGCAAGAGGCGTTCCTCCCGGATATGGAGGTGGAACTTCAGGCGGCTCCGCAAAGAACATTGCACAGACCGTCACGGCTGCGGGCGGCACTAGTTCATCCGGCTATAGCTTCGGATTGGGACAGAATGGCCATAGTAAAACGATGGTTGGCTCAGGCGGACAGGAAGGCACAGGCGGTGGAGGCGGAGGGTATTATGGAGGCTATTCTCCTGTCTCCGATGGCGACTTCTCCAATGCCGGAGGAGCCGGTGGCTCCGGGTATGTGAATACGTCCCTGGTAAGTGGCAGCACCGTTGCCGGGAATGTAGCGAACACGATCCCGAAGCCCTACACCAACAGCAGCACATACAACATGAACACCTACGAGACCGGCCACTACGATAGCGGCCACGCCCGCATTACCTGCACCCCCTACGATTAGTCATACGGCGTGACAGTTATGCGCGCATAGCCGTTGCCCGTGTGGCCTCGCGGACTGGCATACGTTTTCCCGCTTTTGCCCGGGAAGTAGTATTCGACATACTCATACGGGCCAGCCGAATAAGTAGAATGCTGGAGCGGATCGGGAACATTTTGGTTGCCTGCAATCGTAGCGCCGCTCAATCCGGATTTTACATGGCCGGAGCCGCCGGCGCCTCCTCCGGCGCCACCTACACCGCCACCGCCATACCAGCCGCCCCCTCCGCCTCCGCCGGGGTCGGAAGGCGTAGTGACTTCCTGGCCGCTCTGTATCGTTTTTACCCATCCTGCGCCGCCCTGCCCAAAGGATCCGGCTCCGCCGTAAAAAGTGGTATTCCCGCCAGTCCTTGTCCCAGCTACTCCCCCAGATGAGGAAGAACCACCGGTGGGTACTACGTTGTCCGATGTGCCGTTTGTCCCTGACGCGCCCCCGCCATTTCCGGAAGAAAAGCTATCCGATGCGCCACCGGCTCCTCCCGCAACAACCAGAACCGAGCTTTGTTGGCCGCTGAGCGCCGATAGTTTGCCATTCGCAGTTGCGATATGCGAAGCATCTGCCCCTGGAGGGTCGCCCCAGGCGCCGCCGTTAAACCGTGAGCCCGTGCTCCCGACATAAACATAAAGAGCGCTCGTGGTGGTGAGGGTTGTTGTGGCGTATGTGTACCCGCCCTTTCCAGGATGAGGGTACATGTCGTTGTCAGGATTATAATAATACGTATTAATTGTAACGTCTCCGCTTGCACCCCAGCATTCAAGAAAGTATTTCTTATTTGCCAATATTGGCGTGTAGGTCTGACCCGTTCCCGTGTAACTGTACAGCCGGGCAAAGTTGCGGAAGGCTGGGGTCGGGGTACACGCTTTGTACTTCCCGGCAGTTATTTCGGAATTCGTCACGCTCTGCGACCACTGATAGACCGGATTGCCGCTGGTCGTCGTGACTTTGTAGCCCGAGCGGAGCGTGTACGCCGTCGACGGCCTGACGATCAGGTAATACGTGCTGCTGCTCGTGAGCGGCGTGAAGTTGTCGAACACGGCCAGCGCGGTCGTGGAGGTCGTCGTGGACGAGCGATATTTCTCCGTAGAGGTGTTGCCGTCGTACGTGATCGTATTCACGACGGTGGCCGTGCCCATCGTCATCTTGACCAGCCCCATCTTGTGCGCCATCGAGAAACTCGGTGCCGCCCCGCTGGCTTTCGCGACCTGGAGGTCATTGCTGCGGAACGCAGTATTCTGGTTCGTGATGCTCACCGTCCACCCGCTGATAACATTCGCGAAGAATGGGCCGAAAGGTCGAAGGGATCGGGCCTTCGGGCGGGTGGGGTCACAGTCGGGTAACGGCGCCGCGGGGCTCGGCATCGACCATGGCGTCCCCGAGCCCCGCTCCAGCCCTGCCGGCGGCCTATTCCTCACCCAGAGACCGAATCACCACCGGGTAACGAAAAACGCCAGTTTTCTCAACGCACATCTCGCGAAGCTCCCGGGCACGCCAGGCCGCCGTTTTGTGGCTAGGACCCCATAAATTTCGACCTCCCGGGCGCGCTGAGGGCCGTTTTTGTGCCCGGCAGACGGGCGGCAAAGGGTCGGGCAGAGAGCGCTTGCTGGAAGAACGCTAGTACAAGAACCCAAACATCCAGATGGGAACGGAATGCCCGGAGGCGTATTCCAGGTTATCCTTTACAAGGTAACCGACTTTCGCGTCCTTGATCTGCGTGCCTTTTTTGTTCTTACCCCCGACCTCGAAGGTAATCCCGTCGATCTCGAAATCGGATATCTTGGAGGCGGTGGGCTCGCAGACTTGTTTGGTCCAGGCGAGGAAGTTAGTCTCGCGCATATTGCCGTCATCCACAATGCCGTCCTCCGAAAGGGAATATGCAATGTTGCTGTTGCCGAGGTATAGTTTCTCGATCTTGGAGAGCAGGCTGTCGCTGTGGCCGGGCTCCCGAAGGGCATTGAACAAGCCGGAGGCCTCCAGATAACCGATGTAATCAGGAATGGTGTTGCGGCTCAAGGCCAGGTCACGGCCCAAGGTATCGTTGCTGGGCTTGAACGGGACGCTCTTGGCGAGAATGTACATCAGTTTCTTAAGCTTCGCGGAAGCGGCCACGGTCATCTCGGCGTAGTCCGGGATGTCGTCCTCCACAGTAGCCAGGATAGCGTTCTGGAGGCGGATCTCGGCATCCCCCTCCTGGAAGAAGGGATAGAAGCCGATGCGGCAGTACTCCTTGTAGTATTTGAGCGGGCGGTGCTCGCCGTAAGGGAAATCAACCTTGCCTTGGAGCACATCCTCCAAGGTGGAGGGTTTGAGGCTCCAGCCGTTCCGGATATTCAGGAACTCCCGGAAGGACAGGCCGGGCATCTCGTAAGGGATACTGCGGCGGCTGAGGTCGGCCTTATTGCCTTTTTTGAGTGCGAGGAGGCAGCTGCCGGAATACACGACCTGAAGGGTAGGACAATCGTCGTAGATGTTCTTGATCTCGGTGGACCAGCTCTTGTACTTGTGGATCTCGTCTATGTACAGATGCTTGCCGCCCTGGAGGTAGAATGTCCGGGCAAGCTCGTAGAGCGTATGCCCGGCGAAATACATATTGTCGGCCGAGACATAGAGGGTCTCGTCCAGCTTGTCGTATTTTTTGATGTGCTGGAGGATGAGAGTGGACTTGCCCACGCCCTTCTGGCCCATGATGCAGATGAGGCGGCTGTTCCAGTTGATCTTCTCGTGGAAACTGCGGAAATAGCCCATCGGGACCAGCGAGAGCTTGATGCGGAAGGTGTTGTACAGATTCTCCATGGACGGTAATTTTTGCAAATATAACACTTTGCACTGAAAATAGTGCGAGAACTGGAAAAATCTGCACTAAATTCAGTGCAATAGTGCGTGGATTGGATATCAAGTATGACCCAAAACAGCAATACTATCGTTGGCGGGCCGATGTGGAACGAATACGCGACGCAAAATGCGCAAGCGCGGTCTCACTGAGGAATCTTAGGGTAAGATGGTTTGTTCAAACTCAATCATACGGAGTGCAGGTGATACGAGCATTTCCGCTATTCGCATGCCCTGTCTCGTATCCGCTGGCGGCTGTCGCAATAGGTATTCTGTTTGAGACGGTTCCCATTCTATGTCGAAACCGGATGGATGCGGGAACGAAACGGGGCATTCTGGTAATGACTATAGCCGTATTGCTGGCACTTTGGCCACGCAGTAGCTGGGCGCAAAGCTCCCAGGAAACTCTGCGCCTCTAATCGGCATTTAAAATGCAAGAAAAGGACGAATTTGATGTGCTAAAGATTTATCGTCTAGTGCATCTGTACAACCTATTTGAACGAATGAATTGGTAAACCGCACAAACCATGTCCACTGGAGACTCCATTCTGTGCTTGTCCAATAACAATCATACACTAATGCATCGTAATTCCCTGATCCAACCTTTCTCAGATATTCATTTATATTACTCATTGTTGTTGTATCAGATTTTTTTTCACCTATTGTATACGACGAGAGATTACCTAATGTATTTAGAACTGTGCGCCATTGCCGAACAGTAGGCAAAAACCAACCAGTACTATTAGATATGCCAGAAAATGGCATATTAAAATTCTTACATGCTTCAAATGCTTTATGAGTCGTATGTCCATCCGTTAAAATATAATCTAGTTTTTCTTTACCCGTAACGGCTTCATCTAACACCGCGGTGGAATGACCGTTATAATTAGGGAAGTAAGTGTTGTTCTCATCTGTTCCTTGCGTTCCCCATTTATACTGACCAGCACTTTTCAATGAAATGGCTAATGCATGTTTTTTCTTCTCACATATAATGTCGTTGTTCCCTGTCGCTAAGTATGCTATAATTCCTATCATCTTACGATTTGCATTCGTGGTATAAAGGCTGTTTGATTTGGATATTGCCCCATCCGAATAAAGCACATCACCTATCTCCATAGTATAATCAGAACTTATTATATACGCCATTGTTGGTGCTGCAGGTGATATGTCAACATATGTATTGGGCATTGACAATGCTGGTACAGACCCACTCCATGCATTAGTTTTTGAGCCATCATCTGCTGCAGTTCTTGATGTTCCGCCTAAAGCCGTTGCCAAAGCGGATATCGTTGTTGCTGAGGTTGAACCAGATTTTGCTATATAGTAATAGGTTGTTGTTGATGCTTGGAAATAGGGTTCCGCCGTTGGGCTGAATATTGAAGAATTGGAAACGCTGACCAATTCATCATACCACTTATAGTTTGCATCAGCAACTGCCGATGGGGCCGATATATGATATTGCGTTTTCTGAACATCAGTTTTCGTTGAAAGAACAAAACCTGCCAATACCATCTTATGCCCCATCGTGAAAGATTTTGTGGCGGCGCCAGTGGCCTTAGCAACCTGAAGATCTGAGGATTGGATACCTGCACTCTGGTCCGTTACTACGGTCCACCCGCTGATAACATTCGCGAAGAATGGGCCGAAAGGCCGAAGGGATCGGGCCTTCGGCCGGATGGGGTCACAATCGGGTAACGGCGCTGCGCCGCCCGGCCATCGCGGCCACGCCGTGAAAACCCATCCCGGCCCCGCCGAAGGCCCATTCTTCCCGCCCCGCCCGAATCACCACCGGGTAACGAACCCCCGCCGGTTCCCCGGTGTCGCCGCCCCGTCGCCAGCGCCGCGGACCTGCCGGGCACAAAATGGTGGCCGTGGAGCAATGCGCGCAATCGGCCGCGTTTCATTTCGGCTCAAATTCTTTCGAAAAATTGATATTTACGGCTCAAATTTCTGGGAAATGAGCCGTATTATTATTAATTTTGAGCCGAAAAGTTAAAATCCATGACAAGAGAAAACGAAATTCTCCAGTACCTGCACTACCATCCCGGCTCCTCCCGGAGCGAGATTGAGACCGGTATGAACATGAAAGAAAGCCCTGCTACTGTGAAGCGTATCCTCGCCTCCTTGGTGGAGAGCAAAGGTGCTATCGTAACCGGTCAAGGCCGCGCCACGCGTTATAGCGTATCCCCGCAGGCACACGTGACAATGGAACTGAACATTGACACCTACTTCGAGAAGGAGATGGATGAGCGGGAAGTTCAAACCAGTTTCAATTTCGAACTCATCAACGAGATCCTGCCCCAAGTTGAGCTGTTCACTGAGGAAGAAAAAAAACTGCTGGCCGACCTGCAGGCCCAGTTCACAAAGAATCTGGAAGACATCACTCCCACGGAATACCGCAAGGAGATGGAGCGCCTGGGTATTGATCTCAGCTGGAAATCCTCCCAAATTGAAGGTAATACCTACTCCCTGCTTGAGACCGAAAAGCTCCTGAAAGAAAAGCAGACAGCCTCCGGTAAGACCAAAGAGGAAGCCGTGATGCTACTTAACCATAAAGATGCCCTGGATTTCATTCTGGCAGAGCCCGAGTACCTGCAGGAGATCTCCACCCGACGCATTGAGGAACTGCACACGCTTTTGGTTAAGGAATTGGACGTGGACAAAGGCATCCGCAAGCGTCGCGTAGGCGTGACCGGCACCAACTACCGGCCGTTGGACAATGAGCACCAAATCAGGGTGGCCCTGGAAGATACCTGCCACCTCATTAACGGAAAAGCAAACATCTTCGAGAAGGCTCTGCTCGCCCTGGTATTGCTCTCCTACATCCAGGCCTTTGCCGATGGCAACAAGCGCACTGCCCGTATTACCAGCAACGCCATCCTCATTGCCAACCGATACTGCCCGATTTCCTTCCGGACGGTTGATTCCGTGGACTACAAAAAGGCGATGCTTATCTTCTACGAGCAGAATAACATTTCCGCCTTCAAGAAGATATTTATCGATCAATTCGCCTTCGCCGTTCAAACATATTTTTAAGGGAAGAACGCGCCTCGCCCGAGGCGGCGCTAATGTACGCATCGTCGTCACGACGCAGTGATCGTCGTCGGGGAACAGCCCCCGACGACGCCGGCTGATTTAATCCTCCAGCGGACAGACGGTGATGATGATATAGCCGGTACTGTTGTGGCCCGTTTCCGTACCTGAACCGGTCAAACTGCCCGTCGGAGAAGGGAAAGTCTGATTGCCTGCTGCCAGGACCATGCTGTCCGTGTGGTAGCAGCCGCTGAAACCGGTGAAATAGTAGGTGTTGTCGTAGCGCTCTTTGTTTGTCCCCGTTTTGTGTACAATACTGCTCTCGCTGGTTGATGATGACTGGTTGATAGCGGAACAACCTGCATAGCCAGAGAGGAAGCCGGAACCGCCGCCGCCCGCGGAATGGAGTCCCGATGCTCCGCCATACCAGCCACCACCGCCCGGTCCCTGCGTTTGAATAGTGTACCCGGAACCTGTGCCGCCTGAAGAAGCGGAATAGATGGCACGCCCAAATCTACCTCTCACGGCAACAAATTCCACGTTATTGCCCTGGAACCATGTCGGATCGAAACCTGCTGGAAAGTTAACTGGAGTGCAAGTTCCGCCACTCGTTTGTTTTCCTCCCGTTGTCACGCAATACCCCCAGATTCCATTTTGTGGCTGTTTGGACTTGTCGTGGTTTACCACTTCGCCTGTTCCCCCCGTCAAACCACCTCCGTGGCCTCCATCTCCATCTCCGTACCATTGGCGTCGAGCGCAGGCCCCGCCACCTCCTCCGGCCACAATAATCCTCGATTTCAGGCCGTTGAATTCATACCATTCGCCGCCAACCACTCTTACATCCGTCGCTCCGCCTCCGGCATCGCTTACCGACCCTATAGCCCCACCGTTGTATGAATTGGCATCGTAAGAATCGTTAGGGGCATTATATGGGACATTGCCACCAGTATAAAGATATAATGTAGCATTGCTAGAAAGACGAATATAACCTTTTGTATATCCACCTTTCCCACCATAGAAATAGGCGCGCTCAACAAAAGGTGAGGTGGAGCCATCTAGCCGTCGTCCCACGCTGCCCCAGCACTCCATTTTATAAATCGTATTGGCCTTGGCTGAAAACGACTGCTGGGCAGTACGATAGCTATAGGCGTAAGCATAATAGAAATAATTATTCGCCCAGGCGACCGTCGGATTAAGTTCCACGTAAACATTTCCCGCCAGATTCGCAGCTGGAGCAACACTTGCCTGCGTCCACTTCCTCACGCCCGTCGATGTCGTCGCGAATGATGGTTTGGTTGCTTTCTGGCCTACGAAATAGTATTTCCCATCGGTGTGGGAATACGGGATGTTGCCCGTAAAAGCGTTCGATGCCGTGATGGTAATCTTGGTGCTGTTAGTGATTCCGTCGGTGGCCTCGTTGTTCACATAGTCGGTATAAGTTGTGTTCACCTGCTTGGTCCCCAGCGTGATCCGCACCAGGCCCATACTATGGGCCATCGTGAAGGATTTCGTGGCAGTGCCGGAGGCCTTGGCGACCTGCAGGTCGCTCGACTTGTAGCTAGCTGCGTTAGCCGTGCTCTGGTTGGTCTGCACGGTCCACCCGCTGATAACATTCGCGAAGAATGGGCCGAAAGGCCGAAGGGATCGGGCGTTGCGGCGATGCGGGTCACAAGGGAGTAACCAATCCCCGCCGGGTAATAGCGCCCGCGGCCCTGCGAAACCCCGCTGCACTCGCCTCCGCGCCCGATTCTCCCGTCCCGGCCCGAGTCACCGACGGGTAGCAATAGGCGGGGCGCCACTTGATAACATTGCGCGTTAAACCGCTATTGTATCGGGTGCCCGGCTTCTTTCAGAAATCGTTTCAGGAGGAACGCGAGGAAATACGGGAATGTATAGAATTTTCCGCCCCAGCCGATATTCTTGTATCCGAACTTGACTCCGTACGAGATATCTGGATAAGACGGCCAGTCGATGAGATGATTCAGCGAAGCTGTCGCGCCATCCTTAGCCTTCACTTCTACGGGAATCAGCGTATCCGCATCCCGGACGAAGAAATCCATTTCCAGGGCGGGGCTATCGCTCTTATAGTAGTACAGCTTGTCATAGCCGGATTTCCGGAGCATCTCGCCGACAACGTTCTCATAAATGGCCCCTTTGTAGGTGCCGAAGTTTTTGTTCGCCCGCAAATCCTCCTGCGCTTCTTCGTCCAAAGAAGCAATCAGCAGCCCCGTGTCGTGGTAGTAGATCTTGTACGTGTCGGTGTCGTAGTTCCCTTTCAGCGGAAGCTCCGGAGTATTCAGGCAATAGCAGACATTTGCCACCCCCGCTTTCTCCAGCCATTCCACGGCACCGATGTATTCGCGGTTTCTGGCGCCTTTTGCAATCTTGGTAATCTGGTACTTCTTGCTGTCTTTCGCCAGGAAAGTGGGGATGTGGTTGTAAACCGCCAGGACCTTGGCTTTGTCTGTCTGGCCGGCATACTTGGTAATGTCTTCCTCATAGTCGAGCAACAGCTGGCGGAGCTGCTCCAGCGTGCCGCCGAAGTGCCCGTTGTCGATATACATCTTTACAACCTCCGGCATTCCGCCGATGGTCATATAATCCCGGAACACATCCATGATCGTCGACAGCTCCAACTCCGAGAAGGGGGTCAGTGTCGACATGTGCGTATACAGATCCTCCACTTGGGACTCGGAATAGCCTCTCGCCCACAGGAACTCCTCAAAGTCAAGCGAATGCATTTCGAAGTCTTCTTTGTTGCCTACCGCGTTCGATTCGATCTCCTCGTAGTAGATTCCCATCAGGGAGCCGGAGCAGATGACATCGTACCGTCGGTCTTGATTGAAAGATTTCAAAGAGGTGGCGCAGTCGGGACACTTCTGCAGCTCATCGAAGAAGATGAGCGTCTTATGGGGAATAAACTTCCAAGATGGTTCCAACAGAGAGATGTTCTTAATGATGGAATCAACTTCGTACCCGTTGTCGAAGATCGCCCGGAATTTTTTCTGCAGGACGAAATTGATTTCAATAACGGAGTCGTAGTTTCTCGCGCCGAAGGCCCGAATAGACGCGGTCTTACCAATCTGCCGTGCGCCCTTGACAATGAGGGGCTTCCGCTCCGGGTTCTGTTTCCATCGGGTCAGGAATTCGTCTACTTTTCTTTTCAGCAAGTCCATGGTGATTCACATTTCCGGATGCGAATATAGGCAATTAATCACATTTTCGGAAAGAATTTATGCAGAATAATCACATTTGCGGACAATTGTGGCGCTCACATACTGATCTTGGCAGAGCCGTTGGCATACAGCGTGCCGCCGCCGGTGGTCCCGCCGTAGGGGCTGATAATCTTATTGGTGTTGATGTGACCGGAGCCACCGCCGCCGGGTCCATTCCCTAGGTACGTAGAGCAACCTCCACCATACCAACCGCCTCCGCCGGCGGCCGTGCCGTCACCGGCTCCGCCATAACTCCCTCCTTGACCGAAGGAACCGTTGCCCGGGGAGGTGTTCCCGTATCCAACACCGCCACTGGTCTGTGTGCCGCCGCCACCATTTCCAGAAGCGTCAGGCTGCCCGGCAGGACTCGTCCGGGAGCCGTCTTGCCCGTTATTGTTCCCGCCGCCGCCATTCCCTCCGATACCCAGGTCCGCATTGCCGGCACCGCCGGCCACGACAAGGACATTATTCTGATTGGCGGATGATGAGTACGCCGAAAGGACACCTGTCCCGACCAAAGTCTGGGCAATATGCGTTGCTCCGCCTCCGCCTTCCTGACCATAGCCTCCTCCATTATAGCCCGCATAGGCGGTGCTGATGGTCACATCGGACCCGTGAGTTCCGGCGCCTCCGACGCACACGTAGAGGACCCGGCTGTCGCCGGTTTTATTTAGTCGGTAAGTTCCATACGTGTAGCCGCCGATCCCGGGCTTTCCATAATCTGTCGTCCCGGATGCGCCCCAGACTTCGAGTTTGAACGATCCATACCAGGGAAGCGTTATCTGATAGTATGTTTTGCTGCTGTTGTAGGGAAAGATGGCCTCGAATTGCTGGAATGTTCGAGAGCTGGTCACGTTGTAGTTCACATACTTTCCATATCCGATACCGGAAACGCTTTGCGACCAGTCGTCGGCGACGTTCGTGTTGGTTCCCAAAGTTACTGCAGCGCTCGTGCTTGCGCCAGTAGCTTTGACTATGGTCCAATATCCGCTGCTGTTGCAGAGTCGGGCGGCCGTTGCCGAATTGAAGGAAGAGGAGGCAGTGACCGAGCCGGTCGTGCCTGACGTTTTTGTTTCTGTGTAGGCGGTATGCGCCGTCTGCGGAGCCGTGAAATTCCATGTCACCTTCAGCGTAACGGCTTTCGATGCAAGCGTAATTTTCGCCAGTCCCATTTTGTGCGTCATTGCGAAGGTCGTGCCGCTGATTTTGGCCACCTGCAGGTCCTGGGCCCTGAGTAGAGCGACGGTGTTCTGCGTGGTGGCGACAGTCCACCCGCTGATAACATTCGCGAAGAATGGGCCGAAAGCCCGAAGGGATCGGGTCTTCGGCCGGGTGGGGTCACAATCGAGTAACGGCGCCGTGCCACCAGGCCTCCGTCGCTGCACCGTATGACCCCATCCCAGCCGCCCCAACGGCCTATTCTTCCCCCAAAATAGAATCACCGCCAGGTAACGACGCCTCAGTGTTTTCGACAATTAATTTCCTAGGGCTCAACCTCAACAATGGCCCTTAGTGAACTGATTATCATTTTATGGCGATTTGATTTCTTTTTGTGGATGTAGAGAGCTGACTTATTCCTCCAGGGGCTGTTTAAGGAATGTACGTATAAGCGATTCGGGCGTAGCCGTTGTTGTTGCTGGTGCCGGAGGGCTTGTTGGAAACATTATTCCCCTGGGTCATGCTTGTGCTGGTGAATATGTATGTGGAATTCTGCTGTGTGCAACCGCTGTGGCCGTTGATGTAGGAAGAGCCTCCGGCGCCGGCGCTCCATTCGCCCGCGGCTCCACCATAATATCCGGCTCCGCCGCCGCCACCACCGCCAACAGTGTCCTCAGCCACAACTTTCTTGTCCCCGCCTTTTCCCCAGGAACCGGGATTTGCGTGGGAGGTCGCGTCATAATACGTGGTGGTTCCATTGAGCACCCAACTGCCGCCGGCCGTTTGTGTGCCTCCTTGAGAAGTCTCATGATTATTTTGTGCAATAGGAGTCGGCGTGCCTCCAGTCGTATTGCCCCCGGGACCGCCGGTTGTTCCTTGCGAATGACCGCCTCCGCCGCCGCCACCCCCGGCCACCATCAACGTCTGCGCTTTCGTCAGGTTTTGCAATAAACCCGTTGCCGTGGCGATGTGCGTCGCGCCACCACCGCCAGCGCCATAATGGCAGAACTGATTATACTTCTTCTCGAGCTCGAGCCCCTGGCCACCGCCATTATAGCCACCGGCGATGGTTCTTACTAAAGTACTTGCTGGATAATTGTTTGTCCTGGCTGTTCGAGTACTCGTTCCCCCTCCACCAACGACGACAAAGAAGGTGCGACTTTGCGCCACGGAAGATAATGTTCCACAGGTGTATCCTCCCTTACCGCCATAGCTCCAGCAGTATCCGTTGTTTTGTTCGGCCGTCGTCGCCATGCGCCAGTAGCCTAACGACGAATCATAATAAAACGTCGACCAGCCATTCCCCCCATTCGCGCCCCAGCACTCGAATTCATATTTCCCGGCATACGGGGTCGTGTAGGCAACGATACCACTCAGGCAGGGGATGTTCCAGGTCGCCTGTAGATAGGGTGGACCGCTGTAACTGACCGCAACGGATACATAGGTGCCGCCAGTGCTGACCACGGGTGCGCTGGCCGACCAGCCGTAGCGCTTCGTCGATTTGTACGTGTTGAAAACGTTGCTCTGCGTCGCCGTCAGTGTGACCGCCGCCGCGCCCGGCTTTTTCAGGTACCACGCCAGCGTGTTCGAGGCACGGTACGGCTTGTTCGAGCCGCTCTGCGTTTCGCTGGCGTACCACGTGTTCCCGCCCGACTGCGTCGGCGTGCCCTGGTTCGTCGTGGAGGTATAGGTGTACGTGTAACTGTCGTAAATGGTCGTGCTGTTCAGGTTGATCTGCACCAGCGCCATCTTGTGCGCCATCGCAAAGGACGGCGTGCCGGAGCTGGCTGTTTTCGCGACCTGCAGATCCCGCGACTTAATCGTCGAGAGGGCGCTTTGGTCCGTTTCCGGCACCGTCCACCCGCTGATAACATTCGCGAAGGATGGGGCGAAAGCCCGAAGGGATCGGGCCTTCGGCCGGGTGGGGTCACAATCGGGTAACAGCGCCGCGCAATACAGCCCCAGCGGCCACGCCGTGAAAACCCATCCCGGCCCTGCCGGCGGCCTATTCCGTCTTCAAAAAACGAATCACCGCGGGGTAACGAATTGTTCGGAAACTTGCGTTTTTTACCCCTAATTACCCAACAATATATCAAAACATGCGAAAAGTTAATAAAAAGTGGTATCTTTACCACCAATTAGCAAACATTTTGGCCCATGAAGTACCTTAACGTTGCAAAAGCCATTGAAGCCTGGCGCGCCATCCAGCCCCTTTCCGAGCGGGATCGGGAGCGCTTGAGCCGCAAGTTCACCGTGGATTTCAACTTCAACAGCAACCACATTGAGGGCAACACCCTGACTTACGGCCAGACTGAGCTGCTGCTCCTCTTCGGCAAGGTCGTCGGCGAGGCCGAGATGAAAGACCTGGAGGAGATGAAAGCCAGCAACGTCGGCCTCAAGATGATGCAGGAGCAAGCTCTCGTCAAGGAAATGCCCCTCACGCAGAACTTCATCCGCCAGCTCCACAAGACGCTTCTCCGCGAGGACTACACCGTTTATCGTGAGCTTCCCGGTGGCCGCCAAACTAGCTACGTCATCCACGCCGGCCGCTACAAGACCCGCCCGAACAGCGTGATTACCCGCTATGGAGACCGATTCGAGTACGCATCCCCGGAGGAGACGCCTGCCCTGATGGCCGATCTGGTCGATTGGTACAACGAAGAAGAAGCCAAAGGAAAACTCAGCCCTGTAGAGCTGGCGACGCTCTTCCACTACCGCTACATCCGCATCCATCCCTTCGAGGATGGCAACGGCCGCATTGCCCGCTTAATTGTCAACTTCATCCTGGCCCGTCACGACTACCCGATGATTGTCGTCCGCAGTCGCGGAAAGAAAGAATACCTGGAAGCACTGCACCAGGCTGACTTGGAAGTGGGTTCAGCGCCCAGCATCGGAGCCCACGCCCCCCTCGAGCGCATCCGTCCATTCTCAAAATACTTCACGGCCCTGGTGGCGGAGGAGATATACAACGACGTCCGCTTTGTCACCGAACCGGACGAAAACGTCTGGTGGTATGATGGCCAGCGCATCGAGTTCCGCACGCCGAATTACGCCAAGATTCTGCGAATCATGCAGTCAGAGCCATCGGTCACGATCGACAGCCTTCGCGAACGGCTCGGCATCAACAAATCCGCCGTCCAACGCCTGCTAGCCAGCCTAAAGGAGAAAGGATACATCGAGCCTGCGGCAGAAAGCGGCAGCTGGCGTGTCCTCATCACGCCGTCCATATAATACCCGCCTGCTAGTTCCGCTCAAATGGTTAAAAAGCAATGGCACATCGAACCCGACGCAGCTGCTGCTTTTGGTAGCCATAGATATACAATACACCATCGAAAGCGATCTCCCAGGCATAACTGGCGCTATGCTCGGATACAGTCCAGATCCACTGCTGATCAGCGAAACTATCATAATACGATGCACTGCCGAGTGCGCCCGTGAGGTATGAATTGATATTTGAAGCTATGGTTCCACAATTGGGCCAAGAACAATAATAATTACCGCTCAAGGTTGGATTCGAGCCCATTGTTGTCGTGTTGCCAAACACCTTCATCCACTGATACATTTGCCCGGCAGAAGGAAGATACCAGCCACTTGTTTGCTGGGTGAAAGAAGACGTTTGCCCCGAGGCTGTATAGGAAAGGGCATTTCCCACTGCCGGATGTCCTGTAACACAAGCAGAAATGGACGCATACTTGTTTCGTATCGTCTTGGAATACTTAAACCCATTCATGTCGCTCACAATGGCATTAAAATCGCTCAGGTTCGTCATTGTTCGCGTCCCACTTGCGTTCTCCACGACATTACTTGTTGACCAGGCCACACCCCCATTCACCTTTCTCTTTAAGGCCATCGCGTATCCATGCGTGAAATTCCCGACACCATTCTGGCTGCTTTGCTGGTCATAGGCGGGCATCGTAACCGTTGAAGAAGTCGCAAAGACTATCGCAACGGGAGTTTGGCCAGCAGAAACCTTTGCATTAAAAATGGTGGTTGCTGTCGAATTCTTGTTCCTCCTCCGACTTAAGGATCTGTTGTTAAACAAAATATCTCCAACCTCCAGCGTCCATGTCTGGTCCACGGCATAGATGGAAATGCTTGGAGATACTGTCTGAGCCTTCCCGCTATTAATGGAGACGGAGGTGCTCCAAGCGTTATTGGCACTTTGCATATTGGAATCTAATCCGGTCTGTGTAGCAGTGGTCGCAAAAGATGTCGATTCGTCTCTCTTTGCGAGATAGTAATGCGTCGTCCCAGATTTGTACGGTTTAGCCGTGCTAGAATAACTGTCCGAGGGACTAGCCGTTGTGGTCTCTGCCGTCTCGACCCAGTTAAAGTTCGCATTATTGGGAAGAGAATATCGTTTATATGGGGTAATAGAAGAGACATTGATCACTGCAAGGCCCATCCGGTGTGCCATTGTGAAGGCGGTGCCGTTCGCTTTCGCTGCCTGGAAGTCACTGGATTTGTAATTCGCGAGCGTACTCTGGTTGGTCTGCACAGTCCACCCGCTGATAACATTCGCGAAGAATGGGCCGAAAGGTCGAAGGGATCGGGCCTTCGGCCGGGTGGGGTCACAATCGGGTAACGGCGCAGCGTCGCCCGGCCCCAGCGGCCACACCGCGAAACGCGCTCCCAGCCCCGCCGGAGGCCTATTCCTTTCCCCAGAACCGAATCACCGCCGGGTAACGGACCACGCCTAAGCAATGTGCCGAGAGGTCAAGCAGAGAGCAAGCCGTGCCGGATGCTGCGGATAAACCCTACTTTTACGGTCCCTATTTTATTTAAAACAAGCGAATTATGAAGAAAGCACAGCAAACTGGGCAGATCGTATCGATGCTGACCAGAAAGGAGCCCGTGAAGCTACGGGAGAAGCTCCTGAAGAACGGAAACCGCAGCCTGTATCTGGACATCAACTACGAAGGGCAGCGTTACTATGAGTTTCTGCGCATGTATCTGGTGCCGGACACGGACGAGACGGCGCGGAAGCAGAACGAACTGACGCTGGAGGGAGCGTACTACATCAAGGCCCAGCGGATGAAGGATTATATCATCCGACGGGCGGGGCTGCCGCCTGCCGTGGCCCACGAAGACGTGCGGCTGACCGATGTGGTGGAGGCCTACGCCAACGAGCGCCGGAAGCCGGGATCGGGAGAAAAGGAGGGGCGCTATGGAAGCGTGATGACGCTAAAGATGCACCTGATCGCCTTCGCGGGCGAGGATGTACGCCTGCGGGATGTGGACCGCGACTTCTGCATCGGTTTCACCAAATACCTGAAAACAGCACGGAACCTGCACAAAAACATCAAAAGCCAGCAACGGATCTCGGAGGGTACGGCGCATCTGAAGTACAGCATCTTCCGGAGCGTGCTGAACGATGCGGTCCGGAAGGGCTACATAGAGTCGAACCCCGTCAAGCTGGTGCCGATGGTGAACCGCCCGAAGAAGCCGGACACGGAGCGGGTGTTCCTGTCGGCGGACGAAGTGCGGCGCCTGATCGCCACGCCGTGCCGGTACCGAATGCTCAAGCAGGCATTCCTCTTCTCGTGCTTCACGGGCCTTCGCAAAAGCGACATCCTCAGCCTGACCTGGAAGGAAATCATCCACGACGGGCCACGCACGCTGATTTACAAACGGATCCAGAAAACCCAGCGCTGGCTGAGCCTGCCGCTGTCCGGCCGGGCGATGCAGTGGCTGCCCCAGCGCGAGACCTGGATGGATGCCGACCGGAAGATCTTCGAGACGATGTCGAATGCGTCCCTGTCCACCCACCTGAAACTGTGGGCCGAGCGCGCCGGCATTTGCGCAAAAAGCATCTCCTTCCACACGGCCCGGCACACCTTCGCGACGCTGGAGCTGTCGCTGGGCGCAGACCTGTACACCGTGTCCAAGTTGCTCGGGCACACGAACATATCCACGACCCAGATCTATGCGAAGGTCGTTGACAAGCAGAAAGAGCGGGCAGTGAGCCTGTTGGACGAAAAATTCTGTTTAGAGTAGGAACGGCTTCAGGTCGTCCCAGCTCACGGACAATTCGATGACACCCATCGCGTAGGGAGCGATCTCGTAAGGGTTGTAGATCCAGGTGACGTCCGTGTCCGAGACACAGAAGTTGCCGTTCGGCTCCGGAGTGCTGAAAAGCATCTCCGGATCGGCGTCGTTGTCGGCAAGGTAAGCCTCCATCGCAGCCGCCAGCAGCTTCTTGACGCCGCTCTGGAAACCTTCCGCGAAAAGGTCGTCCTCGGAGATGATCTCGCCGGTCGTCAAGTCATAGACATCGGCCACGACGCTGTACATCCCGTGCGCGCCGCCCGTGTATTCATTATAAGAGACGTTGTACGTCTGCAGGTGACGGGACTTGCAGGCGTCGCCGAAACGGCCCGTCCGGCTGTACTCGAAGTTGAACATCCAGGCATCCCCCTCGTCGTAATCTTCCGAGAAATCCTCGATGTCAGCCTCGTAGCTCTCCAACGTTGCCGCCACCCAGCGCTCGCAGGCCACGGGGACGTCGCTCAGGCCGTCGGCCTCGTCGTACAGGATGTGGGTCGCGACGATCGAGGCGTTGATCTTGTCCTTCAGAGCCTCACTCACGCCGCCCGTCACGTACTCGAACGAGCAGGAGACGTTGCACTCGGAGTCAAACAGCTCGGCGACGGCAGAGTCCTCATATTCGAAGGTCCGGGTCTTCAGCTCGCGGGAGCATGCGGAAAGAAGCAGCAAGGCGGCCGCAGCCGCGAAGATGTAGTGCATTTTGTTCATCAGAAAGACGCTTTTTGCTACACGCAAAGATAGCAATTATTCGTATATTTACGGAAAATACACAAGATGAGAACACGCCTCCTGCTTGCCGCAGCGCTCCTGCTGCTCCCCCTCTGCCTCGCGGCCGCACCGCGCCATTTCGAGCTCCGCTCGCCCGACGGGCGCCTCTGCGTCGGCATCGACGCCGCCCCCACCCTCCAGTACACCCTCTCCTACGACGGGCAGGCCCTGCTCGCCCCCTCGGAGCTGGCCCTGACCCTGGGCGACGGCAGCACCTACGACGCCTCCGTGCGCTTCGAGAAAGCCATCCGCACTTCGGTTGACGAGACCGTCCCAGCGCCCGTGTACAAGCGCGCGCAGGTGCGCGATCACTACAATCAGCTGACGCTGCGCTACAAGACCTTCGATCTGATCCTGCGCGCCTACGACACAGGCATGGCCTGGCGCTTCGTCTCCCGCAGCAAGAAGGACTTCATCGTCCAGGACGAGACCGCGGCCTTCCATTTCGCAGAAGATGTCGAGACCACGGTCCCCTACGTCAAGCCGGACTCCCCGCGCGACCCCTTCCTGAACAGCTTCGAGGCCTACTATGACATCCACCCGCTGAGCGCGTGGAAAGAGGGCCAGAAGGCGTTCCTGCCCGTATCCTTCCGCTTCGCGAACGGCTGGCGCGTCAACATTGCCGAGTCCGACCTGCTCGACTATCCGGGCATGTATCTCCGCCACGATGGCGGGGCCACGCTCAAGGGCCTCTTCGCCCCCTACCCCAAGCTCGTCGAACAGGACGGCTACAACAAGCTGCAAGGCATCGTGCGGACCACCGAGGACTACATCGCCAAGCAGCCCGCGGGCGCTTCCCTGCCCTGGAGAATCGTGGCCGTGGCTACGGACGACCGCCAGCTGCTGGACAGCGACCTCGTCTGGGTGCTCGGCCGCCCCGCCGCCGACACCGACTGGAGCTGGATCAAGCCCGGCAAGGTGGCCTGGGACTGGTGGAACGACTGGAACATCACCGGGGTGCCCTTCCGCGCCGGCATCAACACGGAGACATACAAATACTACATTGACTTCGCCGCCGCCCACGGCATCGAATACGTGATCCTCGACGAGGGCTGGGCCGTCCTGAACAAGGCCGACCTCTTCCAGATCGTCCCCGAGATCGACATGAAGGCCATCGTGGACCATGCCAACGCCCAGGGCGTGGGCATCATCCTCTGGGCCGGCTTCTGGTCCATGCAGCGCGACATCGAGGGCATCTGCAAGCACTACTCCGAGATGGGCGTCAAGGGCTTCAAGATCGACTTCATGAATCGCGACGACCAGCAGATGGTCGATTTCTACACGGAGGTGGCGCAGACCGCCGCCCGCTACCACCTGCTCGTCGATTTCCACGGCGCCTTCAAGCCCTGCGGCCTGCAGCGCCCCTACCCCAACGTCATCAACCATGAGGGCGTGGCCGGTCTGGAGCAGATGAAGTGGGCGCAGCCCAGCGTCGATCAGGTCACCTACGACGTCCAGATCCCCTACATCCGCATGTTCGCCGGGCCGATGGACTACACGCAGGGCGCGATGCGCAACGCCACCCGCCGCAGCTACCGGCCGGTCAACACCGAGCCGATGAGCCAGGGCACGCGCTGCCGCCAGCTCGCTGAATACGTCCTCTTCGAGGCGCCGCTCACCATGCTCTGCGACGCCCCGACCAACTACCTCGCCGAGCCGGAGTGCCTGCAGTGGATGGCCGCCGTGCCGACCACCTGGGACGAGACCGTGGCGCTGGACGGCCGCATCGGCGACTACGCCGCCATCGCCCGCCGCAAGGGCGGCGACTGGTATGTCGGTGCCATGACCGACTGGGACGCCCGCGAGCTGACCCTCGACCTGTCCGCCTTCCTGCCGGAGGGCCGCTACCGGGTGGAGATCTTCCGCGACGGCGTCAATGCAGATCGTAAGGCAACGGACTATGTCCGCGAATTCCAGGACATTACCGTCAGCTCCGCGCTGCACAGCCTGGCCATCCACATGGCTCCCGGCGGCGGCTGGACGGCGAAGTTTAGCAAATTATAAGAGATTCCGGGTCAAGCCCGGAATGACGAAAATATGAAAAAGTTAAGTGTATTATTCTTGGGTCTGCTGGCCCTGGCGGCATGCCAGAGCAAGCCGGCGGCCCAACCCGACTACATCGTCCAGGTCTCGCTCGGCCCCTGGAACGCCCCTGCCTACACGGCCGAGCAGATCAACGCCCGCATCGACTCCGTCAGCGCACTCATCCCCGTGGGGAAAGTCATCATCGGCTGGAGCCTGGACAAAGACATCTACCGCCAGGTCGGCGAGCACCTGCACGCCAAGGGCATCCGCATGCTGCTCTGGCTGCCGGTCTTCGCCGAGACCGAGGAGGTCTGCGAGAATTCGACAGCCGTCGATCTGTGGGGCCGCGTGCCCGCGAATTATGACCTGACCGCCGGCGAGGGCTTCAGCTTCAACTGCCCCTCCGACCCGCACAACATCGCGAACGTCGTCGCGCTCTACGACCGCCAGTTCGCCGACTGCGGCTTCGACGGCGTGTTCCTCGACCGCATCCGCACGCAGTCCTTCGTGGGCGGCGTGAGCGGCGTGCTGAACTGCGGCTGCCCGATTTGCGCGGAGCGCTATGCCGCCGAGGGCGTGGACCTGGAGGCCGTCAAGGCCGCCTGGGAGGCCCAGGGCGACGCATTCCTGTCGGTGGTCGATTATGACCCGGAGATCGGATTTGAATTCAAGGATCCCCTGGCGGCGGACTTCTTCCGCGCCAAGGGGCACATCGTCAGCGGCGGCGTGGCGGCGGTCGCCGACAGCCTGCGCAGCCGCTCCCTGGAGATCGGCATGGACCTATTCGCGCCGTTCATGGCGCCCTTCGTGGGGCAGGATTACGCGATCCTCGCGCAGCACGCGGACTTCATCAAGCCGATGCTCTACCGCAAGACAACCGCACCGGCGGGCATGGGATTCGAGTACGAACTGCTGCGGCAGGCACTGCCGAACGCGACCGGCTACCCGGAATTTGCGATGGATCTCGCCTTCCTGGACAGCCAACTCGCTGCCATGGAGCCCTACCCTTGCGCCAAGTATCCGGGCATCGAGATCAACTACCGCGCGGGGGTCGCAGAGACCGACCCGGCCTACGTAACGGAATCGCTCGACGCGGTGATGCGCCACGGCTTCTCGGGCGCCGTCCTCTCCTGGAACATCATGGAGGTCCCGGAGGTGCACATCGCCTGCCTCGGAGTGCGGTAGGTTTGAGCGAAGCGAGGTCGACACCAGCCGACCGGCCCGGTCCCGGGACTTTGCGCAGCAAAGTCGGAAGCCGACGCAGCGAGCGAGTGCAGAGAAAGCTGGCTTTCTATGTCGAGCCGCCAGGAGGAAAGCTACGAAGTAGCTAAGGGACTTGAGGGACGCAAGGGGTTACAGGGGGCGGAGCCCCTTATTTTGATAATCGGCTGAGAACCCAGTCGGCTTTAATCTTGTCGATGATGGCCGTGACCACGCGGTACGCGGGAGCGTCGGGCGTATAGACGGCCGGCACGGCGAACGCCACGCGCCCCTGGCGCTTGAGCTTCGCGGCCGTGGCCTTTTTGCGCTCATTCTGCGGATCATAGACCGCGATGGAATGGCCGCCGAACATACCCACGATCTTCATGCAGGGGACGTCCGTGTCTCCGTCGCCGAAATAGATCATATGCGTGAACGGGATGCGCTTCTTGTCGTCGGCGATCGACTCGTTGACCTGCTTGTTGTCGCGCGCGCTGAAAATGCCCTTGCTGATCTTAAAGAGGAACTGGGTCTTGGTCGTGTAGTCCACGGAGATGCCCGGCCACTCCGCCTCGCCATTGGCGTCGTACAGAAAGGTGCCGGCGAAGACGTGCGTGAATTCGTGGGCGATAGGACTGCCCTCGATGATTTCCTTGAGGCCGGAAGAGTTGATGTAGTGCTCGATCTTGACGCCGTGCTCCTCGCCGTAGCGATTAACGAGCCGGAACCACTCGCGCACGCCGTCGAACAGCTGGATGTTCTGCCCGAAGCGCTTGAAGTCCTCGCGGCGGAGCTTGATCCCGTTGCGCTTCGCCTCGTCGAACATCAGTTTCATGTAGGCCAGCACGTTGGAAGCGTCCTGCCCGATGGCGATGCTATCGCTCATCCGCCAGAACTCCTCCGCCGTCTTGCCGACGGCCTGGATGAAGCCGAATTCCTGCATATTGCCCGGCGAGAGCGTGCCGTCATAGTCGTAGATCAGTGCGACGATGGGTTTCTTCTGCGTCATAATTCACCACACATTAAATGATTTCGCCCCAAATATCGTAATAATTCGCCACATACGCACGCGGGCGATTGGATTTTTACCCGGCTAGGGATATTTTTGTGAAATTAAACCAGAAACAAACACATTCAGCCATGGAGAAATATCCGCACTATCTGGAGCGCCTGCAGCAAGCGACGCGCAAATACTGGGACAAGGCCGCCCTCAATACCATCGGCGGCGAGTCCTTCACCTACGGGCAGATGGCCACGCAGATCGAGAAGTTCCATCTCTTCTTCGAGAAGCTGGGCGTCAAGAAGGGTGAGAAGATCGCCCTGTGGGCCCGCAACGGCGCCACCTGGGGCATGTCCTACCTCGCCGTCAACACCTACGAGACGGTGATCGTACCGCTGCTGGCCGACTTCACGCCCGACGGCGCCACCTTCCTGGTGAACCACTCAGAGAGCATCGGCCTCTTCACCAATGAGGACAAGTTCAAGCAGCTCGACCCCGCCAAGATGCCGGCCGTCAGGTTCGTCATCAACGTCGACAACTGGAGTCTGCTCTTTGCTGCGGACGAGCAGATCGCCGCGGCTTACGCCGAAATCGACGCGCTCTTCGCTGCCAAATGGCCGAACGGCTACGGCCAGGACGATGTCGTCTTCCCGACCGACAACTGGGACAACCTCTCCACGATCAATTATACGTCCGGCTCCACCGGCGACCCGAAGGGCGTCATGCTGACCTACCGGAACTTCTGCGCCAACGTCGATTTCAGCCAGCGCCACGTGCCTGCCGGCGACAAGATGGTCTCCATGCTCCCGATGGCCCACATGTACGGCCTCGTGATCGAGTTCATCTACCCGCTCTGCAACGGCACCGCCATCTACTGGCTCGGCAAGGCCCCGACCCCGGCCACGCTCCTGAAGGCCTTCGCCGACGTCAAGCCTTACCTGCTGATCACCGTACCCCTCGTGATGGAGAAGATCTACAAGTCCAAGATCAAGCCCACCATCGACAAGCCCGCCGTGAAGTTCCTCCTCAAGGTCCCCGGCCTCAACCAGGTCATCTACAAGAAGATCCGGGACGGTCTCGTGCAGGCCTTTGGTGGCAACGTGCAGGAATTCATCATGGGCGGCGCCGCCCTCAACCCGGAAGTCGAGAGAATCTTCAAGAAGATCAAGTTCCCCTACCTCGTGGGCTACGGCATGACCGAAGCCTGCCCGCTGCTCGCCTATGAGCACTGGACCAAGTACGTCCCGGGCTCCTGCGGCAAGGCTGTTGACTGCGCCACCGTGCGCATCGATTCCGAGGATCCCCAGCACATTGCCGGTGAGATCCAGGCCAAGGGCGAGAACATCACCATCGGCTACTTCAAGAATCCCGAGGCGTCCGCCAACGCCTTCACCGAGGACGGCTACCTGCGCACCGGCGACCTGGGCATCATGGACAAGGACGGCAACATCTTCATCAAGGGCCGCTCCAAGAGCATGATCCTGACCGCCAACGGCCAAAACGTCTATCCCGAGGAGCTTGAGGCCTTCGTGAACAACCAGCCGTTCGTCAGCGAGTCCGTGGTCGTGGACCGCGCCGGCAAGATCGTCGCCCTGGTCTACCTGGACAAGGACGCCATCAAGGCCGCCGGCCTCGACGAAGAGGCAGTGTCCGACCTGCCGGAGAAGATCCGCACCGGCGCCAACCGCCAGCTGCCCGCCTACAGCAAGATCGCTCAGGTCGAGACCGTGCTCGTCCCCTTCGAGAAGACCCCGAAGATGAGCATCAAGCGATTCCTCTACAAATAAAGAGATTCCGGGTCAAGCCCGGAATGACGATAGGAATTCGGAATGACGATACGAAAAAGCCCGAGGCAGTAGCCCCGGGCTTTTCGTCATTCGCCGGCTCCGACCTTTTTGTCATTCGCCGGCACTGACCGGCGAATCTATTTCAGCAGCTTCTCGCTACGGGCGATGAAGTCCGCGAGAGCCTTGCCCTTCAGCATGCCGTTGCCCAGCAGGGCCAGGTCCACGACCTGATGCAGCAGCTCGCTCTCCTTCTTCTCTTCCCAGATCTTCGCGATCAGCGGGTTCTGCATGTTGACGATGATGTTGTAGGCCTCGGGCATGGTGCCGTAGAAGTTCATGCCGCCGCCCAGGGCGCTCATCTCGCGGTAGCGACGCATGAACTCGCTCTGGGTGATGAGCACCGGCGCAGCGTTCTCGCCGAGGTTCTGCGCATCGACCATGTAGTCATTGCCTTCCGGGAGGACGCCCTTGAAGAGCTCGTCGAGCGTCTTCTTGTCCTCCTCGCTCATCTCCGGCTTGACCTTCTCCTCCTTGGGGATGAGATTATCGACGGAGTCGCTGTCCACGCGGGCGAAGCGGGTGTGCTCGATCTTCGCCTCCAGCAGGTTGACGAAGTGGCTGTCCAGCTCGCAGTCCATCAGCAGGACGTCGTAGCCCTGGTTCTTCGCGGCCTCGATCCAGCTGTACTGCTCGGCGGGCTTGGTGGCGTAGAGATAGACCACATTCTTGTCCTTGTCGGTCTGGTTCGGCTCGATGGCCGTGCGGTAATCCTCCAGGCTGAAGTACTTGCCTTCGGTATTCTTGAGGAGGGTGAACTTGAGGGCGCGCTCGCAGAACTTCTCATCGGAGAGCATGCCGTACTCGATGAAGAGCTTGATGTTGTCCCACTTCTGCTCAAACTGCTCGCGCTGCTCCTTGAAGATCTCCTCCAGACGGTCAGCCACTTTCTTGGTGATGTAGGTGCTGATCTTCTTGACATTGGCGTCGCTCTGCAGGTAGCTGCGGGAGACGTTCAGCGGGATGTCCGGGGAGTCAATCACGCCGTGCAGCAGGGTCAGGAACTCCGGCACGATGTTGTCCACGTGGTCCGTGACGAACATCTGGTTGCAGTAGAGCTGGATCTTGTTCTTGTCGATGGCCATACGTTCCTTGATCTTCGGGAAGTAGAGCACGCCGGTCAGGGTGAAGGGGTAGTCCACGTTCAGGTGGATCCAGAACATCGGCTCCTCCTCCATCGGATAGAGCTCCTTATAGAATTTGAGGTAATCCTCGTCCTTGAGCTCGGACGGGGCCTTGGTCCAGATGGGCTCGATGTTGTTGATGACGTTGTCCTCGTCGGTCTCGACGCTCTTGCCGTCCTTCCACTCGGTCTTCTTGCCGAAAACCACCGGGACGGGCATGAACTTGCAGTACTTGCCCAGCAGCTGGGAGATGCGGCCCTTGGCGGCAAACTCCTCAGAGTCGTCGTCGAGGTAGAGCGTGATCTCGGTGCCGCGGTCCTCCTTCTTGCCTGCGCCCATGGAGTACTCCGGGGAGCCGTCGCAGGACCAGGTCACGGCCTTGGCGCCTTCCTGCCAGCTGAGGGTGTCAATGGTGACCTTCTTGCTCACCATAAAGGCGGAATAGAAGCCCAGGCCGAAGTGGCCGATGATGGAGCCGAGCTGATCTTTGTATTTCTCGAGGAACTCACCGGCGGAGGAGAAAGCGATCTGGTTGATGTAGCGATCGACTTCCTCCTCGGTCATACCGATACCGCGGTCGATGATCTTGAGGGTTTTCTTCTTTTCGTCGAGCTCCACGCTGACTTTCAGCTCGCCCAGCTCGCCCTTGAAGTCGCCGCTGGAGGCGAGGGCTTTCATCTTCTGGGAGGCGTCCACTGCATTCGCGACGAGCTCGCGCAGGAAGATTTCGTGGTCGGAATAGAGGAACTGCTTGATCACCGGGAAGATGTTCTCGGTGGTCACGCCGATTTTACCTTTAAGGGTCTTGGTTGCCATATCTTGTCGTATTTAGAAATCAAAAAGGGTCGGCCGCTCGGGCCAACCCTCTTTGTTTCAAATGCTGTTCCAGTGACAATTTGTCACTATTTCTTTTCGACTTCTTCCTCCGTGCGGGGACCGAAGTTGACGGACACATCCCCCTTGGTGCCCTTGCCGAACTCGTAGTCGTTGCCCGGCAGGACGGCGTTCAGGAAGATGCCCACGAGGGCCGCGACAGCCAGGCCGCTCAGCTTGGTGAAGCCGAGATCGATGGCGTCGTTCGCGCCGTACTTGATACCAATGGCCAGCACGAGGATGAGGGCCGCGATGATGAGGTTGCGGGAGGAGGTAAAGTCCACCTGGTTCTCCACGATGTTACGCACACCGACCGCAGAGATCATACCGTAGAGCACCAGCGACACGCCGCCGATGGTCGCGGCAGGCATCGCGCCGATGAGCGCGGCGAACTTCGGGCAGAAGGACAGCACGATGGCGAAGAGGGCCGCGATGCGGATCACGCGCGGGTCGAAGACCTTGGTGATGTTCAGCACGCCGGTGTTCTCGCCGTAGGTCGTGTTGGCCGGGGCGCCGAACAGGGAGGCAAGCGCCGTGGCGAGACCGTCACCCATCAGGGTGCGGTGCAGACCCGGGTCCTCCAGATAATTGATCTCCGTCGTCGAGGAGATGGCACACATATCACCGATGTGCTCGACCATCGTGGCGAGCGAGATCGGCAGGATGGCGATGATGGCGGCGATGACCAGGCCCCAGTCCGGGTTCTGGAACACGGCGAAGGCCGTATTCTTCCACTGGAACGGCAGGCCCACCCAGGCAGCGTCCTTCACGCCGCTGAAGTCCACCTGGCCGAAGCAGGCGGCCACGACATAGGAACCGACCACGCCGAGCAGGATCGGAACGATCCGGATCATCTTCTTACCCCAGATGTTGCAGATCACTACGATAGCCACCGCCAGGATGGCGATCCACCAGTTCTGCGCGCAGTTCTGGATGGCCGAGCCGGAGAGTGTCAGACCGATGGCGATGATGATCGGACCCGTCACGATGGGCGGGAAGAAGCGAAGGACTTTCTTGGCGCCGAAGGCGGCGAAGAGGCCGGCCAGCACGAAGTACAGCAGGCCCGCGCAGAACACACCGATGCAAGCATACGGCAGCGAGGTCGCCAGGTCGAGGCCCTTATCGGCACCCATCTGCGCCACGGCGGCGTACCCACCGAGGAAGGCGAACGAGGAGCCAAGGAAGGCCGGAACCTTCATCTTCGTCAGGAAGTGGAAGAGCAGCGTACCAAGACCTGCGAAGAGCAGGGTCGCGGAGACGGAGAGTCCGGTGATCACCGGAACGAGGACGGTAGCCCCAAACATCGCGAAGAGATGCTGGAGGCCGAGGACGGTCATTTTGCCCATGCCGAGCGCACGGGCATCATAAATTGCCCGGTCTTTTTGTAATTGAGCCATAGTGCTATTGTGAATGTAAGATTATTCCCACTCGATGGTTGCCGGCGGTTTGGAGGAGATGTCGTACACCACCCGGTTCACGCCCCGGACCTTGTTGATGATCTCGTTGCTGACGTCCGCGAGGAAGTCGTACGGGAAGTGGAACCAGTCGGCCGTCATCGCGTCGGTGGACACCACCGCGCGCAGTGCGACCGGATTCTCGTAGGTCCGCTCGTCACCCATCACGCCCACGCTCTTGATCGGCAGCAGGATCACGCCCGCCTGCCAGATGGCGTCGTAGAGGTTCGTCGCCATCACGCGCGGGTCGGACGCGCAGGGGAAGTTCATGCCGGTGCAGTCATAATTGCGCAGGGCGCGGATGTAGATGTCGTCCGCCTCGCGCAGCACGCGCAGCTTCTCCTCGGTCACGTCGCCGATGATGCGGATGGCCAGGGACGGACCCGGGAAAGGATGGCGTCCCACCAGTTCCTCCTTGATGCCCAGGGCCCTGCCGACGCGGCGCACTTCGTCCTTGAAAAGCATACGCAGCGGCTCCACGATCTTGAGGTTCATCTGCTCGGGCAGACCGCCCACATTGTGGTGGCTCTTGATTTTGGAGGCGATGCCGGGGATGCCGGCGCTCTCGATTACATCGGGATAGATCGTCCCCTGGGCCAGCCAGCGGGCGTTCTTAATCTGCTTGGCGTATTTGTCGAAGGTCTCCACGAAGAGACGGCCGATGATCTTGCGCTTCTGCTCGGGCTCGGTCACGCCTGCGAGCTCGGAAAGGAACTCTTTCGAGGCGTCGGCACCGATGACGTTCAGGCCCATGTCGCGATAGGATTCGAGGACGTCCTCGAATTCATTCTTGCGCAGCAGGCCGTTGTTCACGAAGATACAGGTCAGCTGGTGGCCGATGGCCTTGTTGAGCAGCACGCCGGCCACGGTGGAGTCCACGCCGCCGCTCAAGCCCAGGATCACCTGGTCGTCGCCGATCTGCGCGCGCAGGTCCGCCACCGTCGTCTCGATGAAAGAAGCCGGCGTCCAGTCGCCCGCGCAGCCGCAGATGCCCAGCGCGAAGTTGGACAGGATCTGCGTGCCTTCCGTGGTGTGGAACACCTCCGGATGGAACTGAACTGCGTAGGTCTGCTCTCCGGCAATCTGGTAGGCCGCGTTCACGACATCGGAGGTAGAGGCGATCACCTCAGCCCCTTCGGGGAGCGCGGAGATCGTGTCGCCGTGCGACATCCAAACCTGCGAGCGGGCGCTCACGCCCTGCAGCAGCGGGGAATCCGGGCGCACGACATCCAGCATCGCGCGGCCGTATTCGCGGGCGAGCGAGCCTTCGACCTTGCCGCCGCAGCGGTGCGCGAGGTACTGCGCGCCGTAGCAGATGCCCAGGACCGGGTATTTGCCCTTGAAGAGGCTCAGGTCCACCTGCGGGGCGTTGGCGTCCCGCACGGAGCAGGGGCTGCCGGACAGGATCACGCCCTTGATGCTCGCGTCGAGCGCAGGGACCTTGTTATACGGATAAATCTCACAAAAAACATTCAGCTCCCGCAAGCGGCGGCCGATCAGCTGGGTCACCTGGGAGCCGAAATCAAGGATCAGGATTTTATTCACCGCGGGAGTAGTTAGGGGTTTCCTTGGTGATAGTGATATCGTGCGGGTGGCTTTCCGCCATGCCGCTGGCCGTCACGCGGGTGAACTTGGCCTGCTTGAGAGCCTGGAGGTCCTTCGCGCCGCAGTAGCCCATGCCGGAGCGCAGGCCGCCGACGAGCTGGTAAACCGTCTCGGAGAGCGTTCCCTTGTAGGGCACGCGGCCGACAATGCCTTCGGGAACGAGCTTCTTGAGCTCGACTTTGTCGTCCTGGAAGTAGCGGTCCTTGGAGCCGGCCGCCATCGCGTCGATGGAACCCATGCCGCGGTAGGCCTTGAACTTACGGCCGCTGTAGATGATGGTCTCGCCCGGCGACTCTTCCGTGCCGGCGAACATGGAGCCGCACATCACGCAGTCGCCACCGGCCGCGAGGGCCTTGACGACGTCGCCCGAGTAGCGGAGACCGCCGTCGGCGATGAGCGTCACGTCCGTGCCTTTGAGGGCCTGGGAGGCACCCCAGATGGCGCTGAGCTGCGGCACACCCACACCCGCGACGATACGCGTGGTGCAGATGGAACCAGGGCCGATGCCCACCTTGACGCCGTCCGCGCCGGCCTTGACCAGGTCGCGGGCGCCCTCCTCGGTGGCGACGTTGCCCACCACCACGTCCAGGGACGGGTAGGCTTTCTTGACGCGCTTGAGCAGGTCCATCACGCCCTTGCTGTGGCCATGGGCGGAGTCGAGCACCACGGCATCCACACCCTCGGCGTAGAGCGCGGCCACGCGGTCGAGCGCGTCCGGGGTGATGCCGATACCGGCGGCGCAACGCAGGCGGCCCTTGGCGTCCTTGCAGGCGTCGGGATGCAGGCGTTCCTTAATGAGGTCCTTGTAGGTGATCAGGCCCACGATACGACCTTTCTCGTCCACGACCGGGAGTTTCTCCACTTTATACTGCTGGAGGACGGATTTAACGTATTCGCGGTCCGTGCGGGAGTCGGGGATGGTGACCAGGTTCTGCGAGGTCATCACGTCGCGCACCAGCACGTCCATATCTTCCTGGAAACGAACGTCGCGGTTGGTCACGATGCCGACCAGATGCTTCTCCGCATCGGTGACAGGGATGCCGCCGATGTGGTTGTCACTCATCAGCTGGAGGGCGTCCCCCACCGTCTGGTCCTGGTTGATCGTGACGGGATCGCTGATCATCCCGTTCTCGGAGCGCTTCACCTTGCGGACCTCGGCGGCCTGCGCGGCGATGCACATATTTTTATGAATCACGCCGATGCCTCCTTCCCTTGCCAGGGCGATGGCCATCGGCGCTTCGGTCACAGTGTCCATGGCAGCGGACACGATAGGGATGTTGAGATGAATGTTGCGGGAGAAACGGGTCTGCAGAGAGACCTCCCGCGGCAGGACTTCGGAGTACGCCGGAATCAGGAGTACATCGTCAAAAGTCAAGCCTTCCAGGGCGATTCTTTCATCAATAAAGGACATAGCGGAGGGACTTTTATTTGACCTGCAAAGTTAAACAAAAATGTCCTCCTCTACAAAAAAAGTTTTCAACAATTTTCCACCCCGTCCCGGCTTGCCCCCTCGCGGGCGGCTTCGTCGGCTTTGCGCTTGCGGTACATCTGGTACGTGTTGTAACAGTTGTGCCAAATGGAGTAGAAGCCGCCGGCGACGGAGGTGACGGGGTCGAGGAAGGTGTAGCCCATCCAGATGCCAAAGACAGTGTTTTTCTGGCCAAGGGCCTGGCCGGCGGAGATGGGACACTGGTAACGGCGGCCGATGGCGCGGCCGAGCCAGAACTGGAAGGCGCAGGCGAGCAGCGAAGCGACGCCGATCTCCCAGAGGACCGCGGCGCCGGAGTCATTCTGAACGATGGCGCGCGTACTCATCAGGATGGCGAGCGTGAGCGAGACCGCCCAGATGTAGAAAGACAGGTTCGGGAAGCCCATCAGCCAGGCGTGGAACTTCGGCAGCAGATAGCGCACGAGCCAGGCCGACAGGCAGGGCAGGATCAGCAGCGGGAACACCTTCGCAAGGATCCGCATAAAGGCTTCGCCGAATGTCAACCCGGCCATCGGGTGGACCAGCGGCACCATCAGCGGCACCAGCACCGCCACGACCAGATTGATCAGCACGGTGTAGGTCACCACCCCCGCCATGTTGCCGCCCAGCTTGCCCGTGACCACGGCACAGGCCGTTGCCGTCGGGCAGATCAGGCACAGCATCGCCGCCTCGATGCCGGCGCGCATCGGCACGGCGGGCCACAGGATCAGCACCAGCGCCAGCCCCACAAACGCGAGCGACTGCGCGAGCAGCAGCCAGCCCATCCAGCGGTGCGGACGCATCTGGTGCGGCTCGATCTTGCAGAAACTCAGGAAGAGCATCGCGAAGAGCAGCAGCGGCTGCACCTGTTTGACGATGCTCTCCAGCACCGGCCCGGCCGGATGCAGGGCCGGAATGGCATGATAGACCAGATACAGGGAGGCGCCCACAATCATACCGATAATGAGCGCCCAGTCCCTGAGGAACTTCAGAAAAGTATAACGGTACTCCCCCATGCTACTGCGGTTCGACCCGCGCGAGGAAACTCTCGACCGTGTTCTCCATCAGCATCGCGATGGTCATCGGTCCCACGCCGCCCGGCACGGGCGTGATCGCGGAAGCGCGCAGGCGGGCGCCGACATAGTCCACGTCGCCGCAGAGCTTGCCGTCCGCGTCGCGATTGATGCCGACGTCGATCACCACGGCTCCGGGCTTGATCATGTCGCCCGTGACCATGTTCGGCCGGCCCACGGCCACCACCAGCACATCCGCCTGCAGCGTCATAGCCTTGAGGTCCTTGGTGCGGGAATGCGCGATGATCACGGTGGCGTTGCGGTCCAGCAGGAGCTTCGCCACCGGCTTGCCGACGATGTTGCTGCGGCCCACGACTACGGCGGTCTTGCCGGCGAGGTCGATGCCGCTCTCGTCGATCAGCCGGAGGATGCCCTTCGGCGTGCAGGGAACGGTGCAGGGACGGCCCAGCCAGAGATCGGAAACGTTGCCCGGATGGAATCCGTCCACGTCCTTTTCCTTGGCGATCGCGTCGATCACGCGTTCTTCGTTAATCTGCTTAGGCAGCGGGAGCTGCACCAGGATGCCGTCCACTTCGGGATCGCGGTTCAGGTCGTCGATCATCTTGAGGAGGGCCTCCTCGGTGGCGTCCTCGGCCATCGTGATGAGGCGGGAATTCATGCCCACGTAGATGGCGGACTTGACCTTATTGCGCACATACACCTGGCTCGCAGGATTGTTGCCCACGATGATGACGGCCAGCGAAGGCTTGCGGCCGTACTTGACTTCCAGCTTCTCCACCTGCTCGCGCAGGCTGTCCTTGATGGAATTCGAGAGGGCCTTACCGTCCAGGACCTTGCCGTCCAGCGCCCAGTGGGCGATGTCACGGCGGAAGAAGAGATTCTCGCAGCGGATCTTGGCGACCTCCGCGTACACCTTCTCCCAGGCGGCACGGGTGTCCTTGCCCTCGGCCACGACCATCATCACGCGGCCGCCGGAGGTCAACAGACGATCGCCGTCGCGCTTGGTACCCATGTGGTACACGCGCGCATTGACCTGCTCCGTACCGAGGATCTCGGCACCCTTCTCGTAAGAACCGGGGTATCCCTTGGAGGCCAGTACGACACCCAGCGTCACGGCCTGGCGCCACTTCGGCTCCGCCGCGGCGCGGCCCGTGGCCACAGCCTCGAAAATGTCATAGATATCGCTCTCCAGCAACGGCAGCACGACCTCGGTCTCGGGGTCGCCGAAGCGGGCGTTAAATTCGATTACCTTGATGCCGTCCGGGGTCTTCATCAGACCGCCGTAGAGCACACCCGAGAGCGGGCAACCCTCGGACACCATCGCCTTGGCGGTGGCCTTCAGGATCTGCTCGAGGGCGAAGGCTTCGTCTTCCTTCGTGATGAAGGGCAGGCCCGTGTAGGCGCCCATGCCGCCGGTGTTCGGGCCTTTGTCGCCGTCGAAAGCGCGCTTGTGGTCCTGCGAGAGCGGCATCGGATAGACCCGCTCCCCGTCCACGAAAGCCATGAAGGAGAACTCGGGACCCGTCAGGAAATCCTCCACCACCACGCGGCCCTTGCCGAAGGCCTCGTCCAGCAGCATGCTGCGCAGCGCGGCCTCGGCCTCCGCCGCATCCGCGGCGATCACGACGCCCTTGCCGGCGGCCAGGCCGTCGTACTTCAGCACGGCCGGGAACGGACGGGCGTTCACGTAGGCCAGCGCCTCGTCGAAGTTGTCGAAGCTGCGGTAGCCCGCCGTCGGGATGGCGTACTTGTCCATCAGGATCTTGGCGAACTCCTTGCTGCTCTCAATGCGCGTGGCAGCCTTCGTGTGGCCGAAAATCTTCAGCCCGGCAGCGCGGAAGGCATCCACGACACCGACGGACAGCGCCGCCTCGGGGCCCACGACCGTGAGATCGATTCCCTGCTCCTGCGCGAACTTCAGCAGGCCGGCCACGTCCGTGTCCTTCACGGGCACGCACTCCGCCTGCGCGGCGATACCGGCATTGCCGGGAGCGCAGAAGATCTTCGCCACCTGCGGGGAGCGGCTGAGCGCATCCACGATGGCGTGGCAGCGTCCGCCGCCACCGACCACGAGCACTTTCTTATCTTTTGCCATAGGACTAATGCTTGAAATGTCTAATTCCGGTGAAGAGCATCGTAATGCCGAGCTCGTCGGCCTTCTTGATCGCATCCTCGTCGCGGATGCTGCCGCCCGGCTGCACGATGGCGGTCACGCCGTACTTCGCAGCCAGGGCCACGGTGTCGTCGAAGGGCAGGAAGCCGTCGGACGCGAGGATGAGCCCCTCGGTGAATCCGGCCGCCTTGGCCTGCTCCAGCGCGATCTCGGCGGAGCCGACGCGATTGGTCTGGCCCGCACCCACGCCGATGGTGTGGTTGTCGCGCACCACGGCAATGGCGTTGGACTTGATGTGCTTGACGATGCGCCAGCCGAAGTCGAGGTCGGCCATCTGGTCCGCCGTAGGCTGGACCTTCGTCACGCACATCTCCGGTTTGACCTGCTCCACGGCCGTGTCGAGCTGCTGGGCGAGCATGCCGCCGTTCACGCCGACGTACTGCATCGGGGCCTGGGCCTCGGGGGCCATCGGCACCTCCAGCACGCGGAGGTTCTTCTTCGCGGAGAGGATCTCCAGCGCCTCCGGGGTGAAGGACGGGGCGATCACGATTTCGAGGAAAATGGGCTTCATCCCGAGAGCCACCTCGGCGGTGAGCTCGCGGTTCACACCCACGATGCCGCCGTAGATACTGACTTTGTCAGCCTCGTAAGCGGCCTGCCAGGCCTGCTCGATGGTCTGCCCGACCGCCGCGCCGCACGGGTTCATGTGCTTGAGCGCCACGCAGAAAGGCTTGTCGGAGAAGTCGCGCAGCACGTTCAGGGCCGCGTTGGCATCCTGGATATTGTTGTAAGAGAGCTCCTTGCCCTGGATCTGCTTCGCGAAGGCGAGGGAATACGGGGCCGGCTCCATCGCAGCGTAGAACTTCGCAGCCTGGTGAGGGTTCTCACCGTAGCGGAGGCCCTGCTTGAGATCGTACTCGAGGAAGAGCTTCTCGTTCAGGCCGGCCTGCTTGCGCATCCAGGAAGAGATGCACATATCGTATTCGGCCGTGTGGGTATAGGCCTTGGCGGAGAGCTGCAGGCGCGTCTGGTCGGAGGTCTTGCCGTTCGCGCGGAGCTCGTCCAGCACGCGGTCATAGTCCGCCGGATCGCAGACGATGGTCACATCGCGCCAGTTCTTGGCGGCGCTGCGCACCATCGACGGGCCGCCGATGTCGATGTTCTCGATGGCATCCTCCATCGACACGCCTTCCTTGGCGATGGTCTGACGGAAAGGATAAAGGTTCACGCACACGAGGTCGATGGTCTCGATCCCCTGCTCGGCAAGCGTCTGCATGTGGGCAGGCAGGTCGCGGCGCGCGAGGATGCCGCCGTGTACCTTCGGATGCAGGGTCTTCACCCGGCCGTCGAGAATCTCGGGGAAGCCCGTGACTTCGCTGATGCCCACGGTCTTCACGCCGCTGCTCTCCAGCAGCTTCTGCGTGCCGCCCGTGGCAATGATGGTCCAACCCAATGCCTGGAGCCCCTGCACGAACGGCACGAGCCCGGTCTTGTCGCTTACACTGACTAACGCTCTCATATTTGTTTCAATAATTTCTGTATGGTTTCCACGTATAATTGATGCTCGATCTTCTGGCCGAGGCGGTGCACTTCCTCGGGGTCGTCGCCGTCGTATTCAAAGGCCCGCTGGGCGATAATTTTGCCGCCGTCCAGATCGCCGTTCACCCAATGGATGGAGATGCCGTACACCTTGACGCCGTACGAGACCGCCTGCTCCACCGCGTGCGCGCCCTTGAAGGCCGGCAGCAGCGAGGGGTGAATGTTGATGATGCGGCCGCCATAGGCCTCCAGCAGCACATCGGTGATGATGCGCATATAGCCCGCCAGGCAGACGAGATCGATGCCCGCGGCATCCATCCGGCGGATCACCTCCCGCTCGAAGTCCTCCTTGGAGGGGAACTCCTTCGGGCTGGCCACGAAGCTCGGGATGCCGAAACGCTCGGCACGCGCCACCACGGCGGCTCCCGGCTTGTCGCAGACCATCAGGGCCACCTCGGCGTCCAGCCGCCCATCGGCGCAAGCCTGGGCGATGGCCTCGAAGTTGGTCCCGGAACCGCTGGCGAATACCGCTAACTTTTTCATTTCAGGATGATGTTGACACCCGGCTTGTCCGTGACCTTACCGATGACGGAAGCCTTCTCGCCGTGGGACGCCAGGATGCTGATGGCCTTGTCCGCCTCGGAGGCGTCGAGGGCCAGCACCATGCCGACACCCATATTGAAGATGTTGAACATCTCGCGGTGCGCGACACCGCCCCACTTCTCCAGCATCTTGAAGACCGGGAGGATCTCCCAGCTGCCCTCGACGATCTCGAGGCCCTGGCCTTCCTGCAGGATACGGGGAATGTTCTCGTCGAAGCCGCCGCCGGTGATGTGCGCCACGCCATGCACGCCGCACTGGCGGATGACGTCCAGCACCTGCTTGACATAGATGCGCGTCGGGGTCAGCAGGACCTCGCCGAGGGTGCGGCCGCCGAATTCGGGAATCGCGTCGGAGAAAGCATGACCGCTGTCCGCGACGATTTTGCGCACCAGGCTGAAGCCGTTGGAGTGCACGCCGCTGGAGGCGATGCCCACCAGGACGTCGCCCACCTTCACCTTCGTGCCGTCGATGAGCTTGCTCTTCTCGACGACGCCCGTCGTGAAGCCGGCGATGTCGTACTCGTCGCCCTCGTACATACCCGGCATCTCGGCCGTCTCGCCGCCCACCAGGGCGCAGCCCGCCTGCCGGCAGCCTTCGGCCACGCCGGCGACGATGGCTTCCACCTTCGCGGGGACGTTGTGGCCCAGCGCCACGTAGTCGAGGAAGAAGAGCGGCTCGGCGCCCTGCGCGAGCACGTCGTTGACGCACATGGCCACCGCGTCGATGCCGATGGTGTCGTGCTTGTCCATCGCGAAAGCGATCTTGAGCTTGGTGCCCACGCCGTCGGTGCCGCTCACCAGGACCGGCTCCTTGTAGCCGAGCGAAGCGAGGTCGAACATGCCGCCGAACGATCCGATGCCGCCCATCGAGCCCGGACGGGCCGTGGAGGCGACGTGCTGCTTGATGCGGCGGACCACCTCGTAGCCCGCTTCCAGGTTCACGCCTGCTTTTTCGTAAGATTGTGCCATATCTCTTTTTTAGTCGTTTTCAATCATTTCTTCATACAGAAGCGTCGGGTACTCACCCGTGAAGCACGCCTGGCAGGGATCTGCGCAGCCGAAGCAGGATTCGCGCGTGGACTCCGGGCTGAGGTAGCCCAGGGAGTCGGCGCCGAGCACCTGACGGGCCTCCTCCAGCGTGCGGTGGGAGCAGAGGAGCTCCTCCGGAGTGGAGGTATCCACGCCGTAGTGGCAGGTGTACTTCATCATCGGGCTGGCGATGCGGACGTGCACTTCCGTGGCGCCGGCTTCGCGCAGCATCTTGACGATCTTGAGCGAGGTCGTACCGCGGACGATCGAGTCGTCCACCAGCACCACGCGCTTGCCGGCCACGATGCTCCGCACCGGCGAGAGCTTCATCTTCACGCCCAGTTCGCGAAGCGACTGGACCGGCTGGATGAAGGTGCGGCCCACGTATTTGTGCTTCACAAGGCCCATCTCGTAAGGGATGCCGCTCTCCTCGGCGAAGCCCATCGCCGCGCTGAGGCTGGATTCGGGCACACCCACCACGATGTCGGCCTCGACCGGATTCTCGCGATAGAGGCGCCGGCCGGCTTCCTTGCGGTAAGCGTGGACGTTACAGCCGTCGATGTCGCTGTCCGGACGGGCGAAGTAGATATATTCCATCGCGCACATACGGTGGCGGTTGAAGTGCGAATAGGTCGTGCTCCGCAGGCCGTGATTGTCCATCGAGACAATCTCGCCGGGCTGAACGTCGCGGATGAACTGCGCACCCATGATCTCGAAGGCGCAGGACTCGCTGCTGACCACGTAGCCGTCGCCCAGCTTGCCGATGCAGAGGGGCTTGATGCCGTACTTGTCGCGCGCGGCGTAGATGCGGTTCTTGGTCATGATCACAAAGGTGAAGCCGCCCTCGATCATGTTCAGGGCCTTGACGATGGTCGTGATGCGGTCCTCCTTGGTCCGACCCTTCTTGATCAGGTTCGCCAGCAGTTCGCTATCGGTGTCGGTCTGGAAGATGGATCCGTGCCGCTCCAGATACATCGCAATCTGGCGGGCGTTGATAAGGTTGCCCTCCCCCGCGATGGCGAAGTCTCCGGAATGATGGCGGAAGAACAGCGGCTCCACGTTGTCCAGGCCGCCCTTGGAGGCGTTGGCATACTTGACGCTGCCGATGCCGATCTTGCCGGGCAGGTGGTTCAGCTCGCCGTTGGTAAAGATCTCGCTCAGCAGGCCCTGGCCGCGGTAACGGTGGCTCTCGCCCTTCGAGTCGAAGGTGATGATGCCGCCGCCTTCCTGGCCACGGTGCTGAAGGTTGTGCAGTCCGTAATAGATATAGGTCGATGCACTCGGCACGCCATATACAGCAAGTACGCCCATATTATTCTGTTACTTTTTTCAAACGGTTCAACACATTGGTATAGCTCTCCACCACACGGCTCAGGTCCAGGCGGAAACGGTCTTTGTCCATCCGCTCGCCCGTGGCCTCGTCCCAGAGGCGGCAGGTGTCCGGACTGATCTCGTCGGAGATGATGATCGCGCCCGTGTCGGAAGCCCGGCCGAACTCGATCTTCATGTCCACCAGCTCGATGCCGGCCTTGTGGAAAAGGGGCTTGAGCAGGTCGTTCACCTTGCGGGCCGTGTTGTACATCAGGTCCAGCTCCTGGTAGGTAGCCAGGCCGAGCGCGACGGCGTGGTCGCGGTTGATGAGCGGATCGTCAAGCTCGTCGCTGTTGAAGCGGAGATCCACGATGGTGTTGGCATGGCGGTAGCCCTCCGGCACACCGAGGCGGTAAGAGAGCGAGCCGGCAATGCGGTTGTGCACCACCACCTGCAGAGGAATGATCTCAATCTTGCGGCAGAGCTGCTCCTGATCGCCGAACAGACGGATGAAATGGGTCTCCACGCCATTCTTGTTCAGGTAGTCCAGCAGGATACCCGAGATCTGGTTATCCAGGGCGCCCTTCCCGATGAAGCGGGCCCGCTTCACGTTGTTGTAGGCGACCGTCACATCTTTGTAACGGAAAATGACCTCGTCGGGATGGTCGGTCGCAAAGACCTGCTTCTCGTTGCCTTCGAAGATCAGTGCTCCTTTCTTCATGGTATTATTGGTTTTTCTTGAAATATTTCACGGCGTTGTCGAAGAGCGGCTGGTACAGCTCTTCCTCGATGTTCTTGAACACGTTGGGCTCCCAGCGCTCCGTGTGCCCCATCTTGCCGAGGATCTGGCCGTTCGGGCTGACGATGCCCTCGATGGCGTAGTAGGAGCCGTTCGGGTTGTACGGCGCCTCCATCGTGACCTCCTCGGAGAAGGGATCCACATACTGGAAGGCCACCTGACCCTTGGCGAAGAGCTCCTTCGCCAGCGCCTCGGACACCATGAACTTGCCCTCGCCGTGGCTGACTGCGATGGTGTGCAGGTCGCCGATGTTCATGCCGGCGAGCCAGGGCGAGCGGGTCGTGGCGACACGCGTCGTGACCATCTGGGAGATGTGGCGGTTGATGTCGTTGCGGAACAGGGTCGGGCTCTCGTGCGTGACCATCCCGAGGTGGCCGTAGGGCAGCAGGCCGCTCTTGACGAGCGCCTGGAAGCCGTTGCAGATGCCCAGGATAAGGCCGCCGCGCTCCAGCAGGCCCTCGATGGCCTGCGCCACGCGGGCGTTGTTGAGCACATTGGCGATGAACTTGCCGCTGCCGTCCGGCTCGTCGCCGGCGGAGAAGCCGCCCGCGAGCATGAGGATCTGGCAGCCGTCAATCGCATGCGCCATCTCGTCGATGGAGCTGAGCACGTCCGCGCCCGTGAGGTTGCGGAACACGCCGAACTGCACGTCGGCACCTGCCCGGCGGAACGCCTTGGCAGTGTCGTAGTCGCAGTTCGTGCCCGGGAAGACCGGAATATAAACCAGCGGTTTGTCGACGGGAGCACCCTTCCAGGAAGGGGCTTCATACTTCCCTTCCGCCTTGACATTCAGCATCTTGGTATGCGCAGCAGGGACGCGAGCCGGATAGACTTTCGCGTACTTGCCGGCGTTCGCCTCCATCAGGCGGTCGATCGAGATGCGCTCGCCGTCGATGCGCAGCAGGCCGTCCTCGCCGGGCGTGACCTCGCCGAGCAGAATAGCCTGCGGGAAGTCCAGCGCCTCTTCCGCCTCCACGAGGATGGAGCCGTAGCCGAGGTCGAAGAGCTGGCGCTCGTCCAGCTTGACGTTCACGCCGAAGAGGTTGCCGAAGGCCATCTTGGAGAGACCTTCCGCCACACCGCCGCGGCCCAGGGCCCAGGCGGACACCACGTTGCCTGTGGCGATCTGCTCGTGGACGAAGTCCCAGTTGGCCTTCAGCTGCTCCGTATCCGGCATGCGGTTGGAGAGCGGGGTATGTTTGATGAGGTAGAGCTTGTTGCCCTCCCATTTGAGTTCCGGGGAGATGACGCGCCGGGCGTCCACCGTCGTCACGCCGAAGGCGATCAGGGTGGGCGGCACGCTGATGTGCTCGAAGGTGCCGCTCATCGAGTCCTTGCCGCCGATGGACGGCAGGCCGAAGGCGAGCTGCATCTTGAGCGCGCCGAGCAGCGCGGAGAGCGGCTTGCCCCAGCTGTGCGGGTCGGCCGTCATGCGCTCGAAGTACTCCTGGTAGGAGAAACGCATGCCCGACCATTCGCCGCCCGCGGCGACGACCTTCGCGCAGGCGTCCACCACCGCATACGCGGCACCGTGGTACGGACTCCAGCTCGACAGGAACGGGTCGTAGCCGAAGGCCATCATGCTCGCCGTGTCGGTGTAGCCGTCGGCGGGAAGCTTCTGCACGGACACCTGCGTCTCCGTGGCCTGCAGGGCGCCGCCGTAAGGCATGAGCACCGTGGAGCGGCCGATCGTGGAGTCAAACATCTCCACGAGGCCCTTCTGGGAGGCCACGTTGGGGTCGGACAGGGTCGCGACCATCTTCTCTTTCAGGGTCTCGCCCGCCGGCTCGCGACGGAACGGGTCAATGTCCTCGACGGCCCCGATGACCGCCTTGGAATAGTGCTTCGCACCGGCGCTGTCGATGAACTCGCGGGAGAGGTCGGCGACCGTCTGCCCGTGGTAGCTCATGCGCATGCGGCCGCGGTCCGTCACGTCGGCGACGTGCGTCACCTCGACGTTCTCCTCGCCGCAGAGGGCCTCGAAGGCCGCACGGTCCTTGGCTTCCACCACCACGGCCATGCGTTCCTGGGACTCGCTGATGGCGAGCTCGGTGGCGTTCAGGCCGCTGTATTTGGTCGGCACGCGGTCCAGGTAGATATCCAGGCCGGGGGCCAGTTCGCCGATGGCGACACTCACGCCGCCAGCGCCGAAGTCGTTCGATTTCTTAATGAGGCGCGTCACGTCCGGGCGGCGGAAGAGCCGCTGGAGCTTACGCTCCTCCGGGGCGTTGCCCTTCTGAACCTCGCTGCCGCAAGTCTCGAGCGAGGCGCCCGTGTGCTCCTTGGAGGAGCCGGTGGCACCGCCGATGCCGTCGCGGCCCGTGCGGCCGCCCAGCAGCAGGATCACGTCGCCCGGCGCGGGGCTTTCGCGGCGCACGTTCTCCGCCTTCACCGCACCCACCACGGCGCCCACTTCCAGGCGCTTGGCGGTATAGCCGGGATGATAGATTTCCCGGACGTGCGTGGTGGCCAGGCCGATCTGGTTGCCGTAGCTGGAGTAGCCCGCGGCCGCCTTGCGGCTGATCAGCCGCTGCGGGAGCTTGCCGGGCAGGGTGTCCTTCACGGCGGCGTTGATGTCGCCCGCACCCGTCACACGCATCGCCTGGTACACGTAGGCACGGCCGGACAGCGGGTCGCGGATGGCTCCGCCCAGGCAGGTGGCGGCGCCGCCGAAAGGTTCGATCTCGGTAGGATGGTTGTGCGTCTCGTTCTTGAACATCAGCAGCCACTTCTCCGGGCGGCCGTCCACGTCCACGTCCACGTAGATGCTGCAGGCATTGTTCTCCTCGCTCTGTTCCATGTCGTCCAGCAGGCCGCGGCGGCGGAGCACCCGCGCTCCGATCGTCGCGAGTTCCATCAGGCAGAGGCTCTTGTGCTCGCGGCCGAGCTCCCTGCGCACGTCGAGGAACTCGCGGTATTCCGCCTCGATCTCCTCCTTCACGAAGGAGTCCTCCACCTTCACGCCGGTCAGTTCGGTGGTGAAGGTCGTGTGGCGGCAGTGGTCGCTCCAGTAGGTGTCCAGGATGCGCAGCTCGGTCTCGGAAGGGTCGCGCCCCTCGGCCGAGAAATAGCGCACCACCTCGCCCAGGTCGGCCGTGCTCATGGCCAGGCCCCAGCGCTTG
>JAEEGJ010003538.1_pt1 | contig 59183 bp, 52 predicted proteins | sample 8958761 | NCBI WGS metagenome assembly JAEEGJ01 (sample SAMN16246546, study PRJNA631951) | gut metagenome | biome: gut microbiome; feature: rumen; material: RS-attached | host: Bos | place: Iran: Karaj | collected 2018-10 | reverse complement strand
ACGATGTTGCGGTGGACATTACCATGACGATAACGATGGAGAAAATGATAGGCAGAGCACGCTTCCTGAACATGAGAGACAGCACGACAAACGTAACTGTCAGAACGAGTGTGATAACGATACCGACACCCAGTCTCGCGAACATCTCTCCGCCATTGAGGTTAACGCCCAGGCCCGTTATGAGAAGACCTAAGATCGCAAATGCCGAATAAGACGCACACAATACTGCGGTGGCACACATCTGAGTGATCATGTACGAGAAGAATATCGATGTCCTCGTATGTCCGGAAATGATCTTGTTCCTGACTATGCCGTCAGAGAAATCACTTCCGATATGAAGACACGTAAACAGAGCTATAAACTTCGGCAGTTCATTTACGAAAGCGATGGCGAGCATCCATGTGAGGAATCTGATCTCACTGTCAGGAAGATCAAGATCTTTAATATCTAATCCGCTATCGTTAAATGAGATGTTTAAGATGAGACGCCAGAACAGTGTAACCAGCAACGGCCATAACACACAGTAACCGAGAATGATCCTGTAGAAAACGCTCTTGGTGATCCTTCTGAATTCGAATCTGAGGAGATTAAGCATATGACTCACCTCCTACAAGATTTACGAAGTATGTCTCAAGGTCAGTCTCCTTGGTAACGACTCGTGCGATATTAATGCCCGCGCTGTCCGCAGCCTTAACGACCTGTGTAAGATTGTAATAACCTTTGGCAAAAACGATGCCTGTCTTCGGATCGATGCTTGTCGTAAGTCCGAACTGGTTCAGGATCGGGATCAGCTGCTCCGGTGAACCTGAATAGAATTCGGATACAAGACCGCCTGCCGTCTCAACTGCTTCAGCTCTTGCCTCCTTAACAACCTTCCCCTTCTCGACAAATGCAAAATCAGTTGCAAGCTTTGAGAGCTCTGAGAGAATGTGACTCGATATGATGATCGTTACGCCCATCTCGCGGTTAAGCTTGGTGAGAAGATCTCTTATCTGTATGATACCCTGCGGATCCAGTCCGTTGATGGGTTCATCGAGAATGAGGACTTCCGGATTGCCCGTCATGGCCATTGCAATGCCGAGACGCTGACGCATACCGAGCGAGAACTTGCCGGCCTTCTTCTTGCCTGTATCCTTCAGATCGACCAGTTCAAGGAGTTCAGGAATGTCATCGAAAGAAGTCATTCCGAGATTGATATACTGAAGTTTGATGTTGTCATAAGCTGATAAATTCTTATATAACGCGGGGCTGTCAGTAATGGAACCCATTCTTCTTCGGACACCGAGGATCTTCCTGTCAGTATTTTCGACGCCTCCGATGCTGTATGTTCCTGAAGTGGGCTCAGCAAGACCTGTGACTATTCTCATAAGAGTGGTCTTACCTGCACCGTTTCTTCCAACAAGGCCGAAAATCGATCCCTTCGGGATATCAAGATTAACGCCTTTGAGAACCTTCGATTTGCCGTAGTTCTTGCATAAATCCTTGACTGACAGTACGTTTTCCATTAAGAATCTCCTTTCAGCTTGAAGCCTATGCCCCATACTGCTTCTATATACTCTGTGTCGGTTATTTCCTTGATTTTCTTGCGAAGGTTGCTTACATGAACTTTGACCGAGCTCTCGGTACAGTCAGGCGTCTCAGACTTGATCAGGTCCAGCAATTCAGACTTTGAGATGACCCTGCCCTTTCCCGTCGCGAGCATCTTCAATATCGCATACTCGGTCCTTGTAAGCTTTAATTCCACACCACTGATCGTCACCTCGTGCTTATCGGTGTCGATCTCCATTTCCCCACATTTGATGCGGCCACCTGGCTTCTTCCCTTCCGCGGTACGAAGCGCTGCTATTACTCTTGCCTTAAGCTCCTTAATATCAAAAGGTTTAGTTATGTAATCTACACATCCGCTTGTAAGAAGTGATACCTTATCATCTACTGAAGATCTCGCGCTGACTGCTATTACGGGGGTCTCCTTCGGAATATGTGTCAGGAGTTCCTCGCCAGTAAGTCCCGGCAGCATAAGATCCATAAGGATCAGGTCGGGATTTGCCCCAAGCATCAAACGGCCTTCGGTTCCTGTTACTGCCCGAATGACTTCAAAGCCGTCCTTTGTAAGTTCCCTTTGAAGGACTGCACCGATATCTTCATCATCTTCTACGATCAATATTTTGCTCATGTCAAAATCTTAGTCCTAAACGTTTTTCAAATCAATTTGCGGAGATAAATGTTTCCCGAATCTTTACTCTTTTCCCGGAAAGATTGGTTTAGAATAAGCGTATGAAAACTCTCAATGGAAAACAGCTTTTATCATTAACTCTGGCAGTGCTTATCGCTGTGCCTGCTATCTCATGCTCATCTAAGAAAAAGGATTATCAGGTAATCAAAGAAGATGACACATGGTATTCATGTGACAAGTTCTATCTGAATTCCTTCTATCCTAAAGAAGAGTATGAATATACTGGTTTTGAGACTATCGGTGCTACTGATTCATCGATATTCATTAAGGCAGACGCAACTAAGCATTTCGAGTACCGTAAAGATATGAAGGAAGATGAGATCCTCAAGTATTATGACCAGTCTATCCTTGAGTTTTCTTTCGACGGTAAACTTCTGAACAAAACAAATTATGCAAAGGTGTTGTCCCCCGGCCGTTACAGTATGCTTGGCAAAGCCTGGATCACGGATAATAAGATGAACACCCTTGAACAGATAGTTGATACAAATAATAAAGATCAGAGGTATACCTATCTGTTAAACGGCCAGAATTTTTCCATAGCCGCTTATGATGAACGTTACTCTTTTAACCAGGGAAACCTTGAGATCAGAGATATATATTCTGCTTCAGGTAATTATCTTATCAGGCTTGCTGAATATGATACGGATGATGGCACCGGCGGATTCTATGAGGAACTAATGGTCGTCAGGCCGGAAGGCGTCGAGAGACTTGAACTCTACGAGATAATCAATGCGACTTATGAGGATTATGGTGAGATAATACCTGCCGAGAATGGCAAGGTTATCCTGCCTGTCTACCTCAGATCAGCAGAAGACGTATTCCTCATGATCGATTTCTCAGGAAGCACAACCGAGATAAAAGAGATCGAATCCTTATACGGAACAAGCAGCTATGAACTTGAATATACATCCGGCAAGATGTTCGCAAGAGACTTCAACGGTCTTAATTATGTCGACAGCCAGACAGGAGATTTTAAGCCTATCTGTGGATACTTTGATATCGATGCATCTCTTATTGACACCATAGAATCCAAGATCCTTTATGTCTCCGAAGATGGCAGCGAAATCATCTTAGGCGGTGAGGAATACGATCCGACAAGCCTTTACGGATGGGGCAACTATAAGATCATGCACCTTAAAAAGCAGGCAAAAAATCCTCATGCCGGCAAGACTGTCCTTACTCTTTCCAACGATAAGGATTCAGTCAATATGGAGACGATTGATTTTCTTGCACTCTATAAGTTTAATAACAGCAATGATTCATACTTCCTTAAGTATGTTTTCCCTTATGACAAGAACATGGAACCGATTGATGTCGATGCCGACATCATCAGATCGTCAGATCCGCCTGCAGATCCCGGAATAAGCGGACGTTATGTAAATCTTGCGCCTTACCTCGATCTTGCAAACGGAGCATATAAGGACGACTACTTCACCAATGCCATTGAAGCATCAATGATGGGCGATGAGATATACCGCTTCCCTCTTGATATTTCCGCAACGGGAATACTGACCGCTTCTGCAAATATACCATCCGGACAGAAAGGCTTCACGTTCGATGAATATGCGGAGTTTGTAAAGGACAGATGCAACGGAAACGACCCGATGTGTTACACTTCCGGTTACAACATGGGCAAAGCAGAATACTTCTCCAAGCTCTTCATGAACATGAGCGACCTCTTCATCAAGGACGGCAAGGTCAATCTTAAAGGTGAGGAATTCCGTAAGCTCATTGAATATGTTGAGGTAAACGGACGCAATAGTTACGATTATGATGAAACCGGTGTTTACGAACATAATTCTTCAGTCGCGGCTGTTCAGGCCCAGATCGATGCACACAATGCAGTTATTGCAGGCAGGCTCGGTGCACAGTACGGTAACCTCTATTCCTTTGACAGTTTCATCGACGGCTACCGTAATTTCGGCAACGGCGTAGGCGTTTATGGTCTTCCCTCATTTGACGGCAGAGGTCCTCAGACGATCTCCAGCGAATTCGTAAGCATATCCAACAGATCGGCTTTTCCTGAAGCATGCGTCGAATATATAAAGATCCTTCTCTCATATGATGTCCAGGTCGAATCCTGGAGCAATCCTATCAACAAGAAGGCATTAAGAGCAATTGCCGAGAAACAGCTGAGTGAGTATAACGACGATAACAATCTCCAGATGGAGCTGGGCCATAAGCCCACCGAGAATGACAGAGTACCTGCAGATTCAATTGACAAGTATATCGAGCTTCTCTCCGGCTCATACGGCGGAACCAATCTCGGTAAGGCTATAGAAGACATATTAAGAGAAGAATCTTCTGCATATTTCAACGGAAACAAATCATTGGATGACATAATCCCGGTAATGCAAAGAAGAATACAGACAGTATTAGATGAAGCTTCCTGATATCAGGAAGCTTCTATATTCTTCAGGAATTGTGCGACACAGTCTTCGTTGTTATTACCGATCACGCCCGTTGCGATTGCCTTCAGACTGTCTATGGCATTTTCTACTGCGTATGCTTCATCCGCTATCTCAAACATCGGGATATCGTTTAGTGCATCTCCGAATACGACGAGCTTTTCAAAGCCGTATCTTTCCTTAAGCTTTAGGATGGTCTTTGCCTTGGTGCAGTTCCGGGGGCAGATCTCGAGCCAGTATTCATCCCTGTAAGTATCCTTCTGGAACAGGCATTCCCAGCCCTGATATGTTTTTACCCTCTCATAAATCGGTCTGATGTATTCCTTCTCACCTAACAGCGTGACATAGCCGGGCTCACCGCAGAACATGTCCTCAATATTGGTTTTCGAGGCCATCATGGGATCATCCTTATAGTAATCGATATATCCCTGGAATGCTTCTGTATGCGAACCTTCCATATAGGTCTTGATCATCTTCTCACCTATGAAGCAGGACACAAAACCGCATAAAGGCAATTCTTCCAGCGTCTCCTTCAACAGCTGCACTTCATCAGCTGTAAAGACAGACTTCTCTATGTGCCTGCCGGTATTATTGTCTGCAAGCACAGCACCATTTCTCGTGATAACAGGAAGCTTCAGCTTAAGGCCGCCCGCGATAGGTCTTGCACTCTCGATGGATCTGGCCGTCGCATATGTGAAATTCATTCCTCTATCAACAAGCGCGTTTATCGTCCTGACGGTATAATCTGAGATCGTAATATCGGACCTCATCAACGTTCCGTCAAGATCAGTTACATACAATACTTTACTGTCAGTCAAGTTCTTTAGTCTCCCCTATTATCTTTATCCCGATATCGCAGTTGACCTTATCCTTCATGGCTTCTTTTGCATGCCCGAGGAAATGCCCGTATTTAAACGTTCCGATCGAAACTGTAAGGTCAGATCTCACATAAAGATCGCCAAGACCCGTGTCTCCGTTAAGCCCGCTGTTTATATCTGCGGAAACTACATAAGCACCGGATGAGTTTATGTTCTCTATCGCGGTTTTCGCAGGCTCTTTTACTTCACCCTTAAACCCTGTTCCGAAAATACAATCGAGAATGGTGTTATAAGCGCCGTAATTGCCCTCAGTTACGCTCCGCACGCCTTTTTCGATGCACTTGTCATAGAAATACTTCCCGTCCTCAGAGAAAGCGTCAGCGTAAAGGAGAACGATCTCACAATCGATCCCGTGATCTTTAAGGAGCGACGCAACGACAAAGCCGTCGCCCGCGTTATTGCCTTTGCCGCATATGATACCGACAGGTGCTTTCCATTCCACCTGCCCGAAAATAGCCCTTCCGGCTCTTTCCATCAGTTCTTTTGAAGGAACAAGGTTCTCGATAGTCCACTTGTCACTTGCTCTCATTACCTCTGTTGAAACGCAAATAGGCATATCAGGATTTCTTCGCCTTTACCATAGTGAAATAAATAACTCCCGCAGCAGCGTAGAGGATCATGGCGGTAATGATTATGACCGTATAGTTGTTATTCGTATTGGAAAGGATGATCTCTGAAAGATTGTTGCCCGTGATTCCGGCAACAGCCCATGCCGAAAGCGAAAGGCCGTGGATCTTTGAGATATTCTTCATTCCAAACCTTGATTCGAGAAGCGCAGGCAATGTGGAGAAGCCGCCTCCGTAACCCAGGTTGATGACCATGAGAAGAATTATGATGACCCAGCCGTTTCCTGCAAGAGCGGAAAGCCCGCAGAGCGCCACGCAGGACAGGAAAATTATGCCGTATACAGTAGCACGGTCCTTCATCTTATCCGATATGGTGGAATAGCCGATACGTCCCAAAGCGTTGCATACAGCAGTAACCGAAGGAACTACCGCAACGATCGTGGCAAGGATCGCAAGACCTGCAAACTTCTCATTAAGGAGCTGCTTCTCATATGTGATAAGCATGAGACCGCAGTGGATATTGATATAGAAGATGAGCCAGATGCCGATAAATGTCTTGTCCTTAAACATCGATGTGGCCTTGAAGCTGCTGTTGACGGCCTTATCCTCGACCCAACCCTCAGGCTTCTTAAGAAGGAGATGTCCTGCAAACATCATTACAAAATAAACGCATCCGAGGATAAAGAACATCGGAGCAATGCCGAACTTGTTCTGGAGGAACTCCATAATGGGAGTTGCAATCGCCTTTGCAAGTCCGAATCCCATGATGGATATGCCGGTTGCAAGACCTTTATTGTCCTTAAACCAGAGCATCAGAGTCTTAACAGGCGTTAAGTAACCGATGCCAAGACCGATTCCCATTATGCATCCGTAGAAGATATAGATCAGGATCAGGGCCAAAGGTCCCTGGAAGAACTTGATCGCAGCTCCGGTGCCCAGCATACCTGCAGTAAAGCAGATAGCCGATATGAGTGAAGATCTGTGAATGTTCTGTTCAACGATCTTGCCCGCAAAAGCGGCTGACATACCGAGAAAGAAGATCGCCAAGCTGAATGCCCAGCCTACTGCAAAAGGACTCATCTTTATAGCTTCCGCTATAGATGCTTTGAACGTGCTCCAACAATAGACCGTACCGATAGAACAGTGAATCAACAAAGCCGGTATGGCCGCCCTGGTCCATTTATTCATAGATCTTCCCTCCAAGATAATTATGAATTTAGTGTACCATTTAATTGACTAAAGCAATAATCGTTTTTTAGAGTTTTTGCGAGGGTCCAAATCGCGGGTGTTTTCAAGGCTGTAGCCGTACATTTAGCCGTGATTTTCGCGGTTTTGGGCAATAATCCAGGCTGTTTTCCAGGCCGTAGCCGAACTTTTAGCCGTAATTCTGAATATGAACGGCGAAATGAATGGCGAAATGAACGGCGCGGCCGCATGTTTTGCCGTTCATTTGGGCTAAAAACGGCATTTTGAACGGCAGAATGAACGGCGCTGCCGCATGTTTTGCCGCATATCAGGCGGAACTCCAGGCGGCGCCTGATGTTTAACCTGAAGTCTGGGCTTAAAACAGTCATTTTCCAGGCGGAACTCCAGGCGGTGCCTGTAATTCCGCCTGTATTTTTTCGCATACTCATAAAAACGCCCGGCAATCCAGCCGGGCATTAAACTCAAGTAATAATTCAAAAACAATTACATATAATCGTCGACGTCGAACTTCCTGTCGCGGAAATAATAATGTCTGTCTTCTTCAGTGATCTCCCTTAACACGCGGCAGGGATTGCCTACAGCTACGACATTGTCGGGAATGTCCTTGGTTACTACGCTTCCGCCGCCGATTACGACATTATTGCCGATCGTAACGCCCGGGCAGACGAGCACGTTGCCGCCGATCCAGACATTCTCACCGATGGTAATGTCAATTCCGTATTCATAGCCGGAATTCCTTGATTCGGGATGAATGGGATGTCCTGCTGTGCAGATCTGAACATTAGGGCCGCACATGAAGTGGTCGCCGATCTTAACCTTGCCTACATCAAGGACTATGAAGTTATAGTTTGCGAAAAAGTCTGTTCCGACTTCGATGTTGTAACCATAGTCGCAGTGGAAAGGCGATTCAATGCAGAGGTAGCCTTCCTTGGTCTTGCCTAAGATCTCACGGAGGAGCTTTTCCCTCTCCTCCTGCTTTTCGGGATGCATATTATTGTACTCGTAAAGCTTCTTCTTACATTCCATGCGTTCCTCATTAAGTCCGTCCATCCATGACTTATAAGGAAGGTTTGCGAGCATTCTTTCCTTGTTATCCATTATTGTTCTCCTTTAGACTGTTCTGATTTTTTGTTCAGCTCTGTGAAGGCACGAGACGTATCTCAAATGTTTCCCTGTACTTAACGTCCTTCTTAAGGGGCTGAGTGGATATATTATCCTTCGTTCTCTCGATCTCTTTTGAGGCAAAGTCAGCGAAAAATTCGCAGAAATCGTTATTCATGAGCTGTTCCTCGTGCAGGAACTCGTTCATCTGCTCAGGAGTATAAGGAAGTACCGTAAAATCGAACTTCGGGTTATATCCGATCCTTCTGATCTCAATAGAGTCACCGTCTCCGTTTGTGAACTTAACTACCTGCGTATCAGCGTGAGATGAGTTCTCCGAAGGTCTTGCATAAGGGTGATAGATCTTGCCTGCACCTGCGGAATAAACACCTAATCTTGCTGCATTCTTACGGTCTACATAGGATTCACCCGGACCTCTGCCGTACCATGAACATACGCAGTCATCCTTTACTATGGGGAATCTTATACCATATCTGACCATATCGTACTTAGGCTTGAACTCGAGAGTTACTCTCACTGTATCAGCCTTGGGGACTTCATAGAATACGAGGACTTCTCCGTGCATCGCAAAAGACTTATAGCGTGAGATCATGGTGAACTCGCCGTCTCTGCTGCCGTACTCGGTTCCGATGAACTTAATGGAGTTCTGGATATGCTCGTAATCGCTCTCCTTGGAGAATACGGTGCGTGCAAGGATAAAGCTTCTGTCTGTTCTGTCGATATTTGAAGGACAACGGTAGAAGCTCGGCATGAGAGGTCCCTTAAGGAAGTTGAAGCCTGCGATCTCAAGCCTCTCAAGGCTTCCGGGCTCTCTGGAGAATCCGATCCTGAAGTTGCCTAATCCTACGAGAAGACCGTGAGATACAGTTGATACAGAGTTATGCGTAATAACGTCAGAAATCATCTCCTCTTCAGGTGAGAAATCATCCCGATAATCGCTGAGATCTGAAGACTGATTCATTCTCTCCAGCCTTCCGCCGTCTTCTTCTGTAAGAAGAGCCTGATCGTCCATGCCGGGGAGTGCAACATCGCTGTCTATTCCTGTATTAAGGCCGCTGTTAGGAGACTTGCCTGAGCCAAGCTGCATCGCAGGATTTGCCTGGGACTTCTCGCCGCTTCCCAAACCTGCTGCAGAAGAGATATCCTCTGCTACAGGACTTGCGATCTGGTCTGTCAGAACGTCCTGATAGAAGGCAACCTCATAGCCTGCTTTCGCATAATAGGTATCCTTGTGGAGTTTCAATGTGATGTCGAAAACCAGCTCTTTCGAGAGCGCGTTCATATACATCTCAACGAACTCAGCCTTGCCCTGTGCCCAGCCGGGTGTCGTGAACACTTCAGTGGCAAACGGGAACTTCAGAGTTCTTGAGCCGAAAGGTTCGATCTCAGGGATCATGCCTCTTCCTGACATGATGGCCCTGCCGCCGAGAAGGATCTTCCATTCGAGATCCAGTTCCTGTGTATAGCCGAACTGGTTGGAATTACGCATCGTAAGAGTTGCCGGGTCGCCTGCTGATGCAAAGATCGCAATGGACTGGCACTGCTTCTTGATATCAAGATAGATCGGATGCGGGTTACGCTCTGCGTCAACGATTCCCTGACCGATACATGAATTCTCCTTCTGCTTCCCGCCTACGAGATCTGCGTGATGAATCCACTTATAGAGTGTGTCGTCATCGGTAAATCTGGTTCTTCCGGGAATAGATTCGAAGAGATTTCTTCCTGTCCTGTTGAGGCCGAAGATCTTCTTTCTGTCGAGACAGAGATCTTCCCAAGGTCCGAAAACAGCGCCTGCCTCACTCGGCAGCGGCTTCATATCGGATATTCTCTCAATGGGCTTTCCCTTCTTGCCTGAAGATGCTGCAACAACTGCTTCGGAATACCAGGGCCTTGTATCGTCTATAAGGAGGCACTCATGCTTTACTCTGCTTGCTGCCTCATAATTGAAGTTGTACTTCTGGAATCCCCACATAACGACTGACGGATGGTTCATGCAGCTCTCGACATAATCTCTCATATAGAAATCAGCTGATGTCGCGATTACGTACATACCGTACTGGTCGCAGAGATTTAAGAATTCGTCAGACAAAGGCATACCGTCAGCAATAACGCCGTTGATGCCTGCGCGCTTCATGAGGATGATATCCTGGCGCATACGGTCCTGGGGAACGGCGATACCGTTCTGCGGATCGAACTCGTAGTACTTAACGAGCATCAGATTAACGCGGCGGTCGTTGATATTGAGCTTATCCTGAACGATCTCCGTCGTTCTGAAGCCGAATCTCTTCTTCTTCGCGCAGATGACTTTTCCTTCCGAATCCATGACCTCGAAAACGATGTCGTACTGGACCGGTGTGCAGTCTGACCACTGTGCAACATCAAGTGCAACGAAATCCGTGCTGGCCCTTGTGTCCTTCAAAGTGTCCACTACGCCCACTACAGGCTCGCTCTGGCCCTTGATATTGACGAATGGGAGTTTATAAGGATCGTACTCCGCCCTCGCCTCAAGAAGCGATATACGGACGGAATAGGGGATCATGTAATTTGTGTGGTTCCTCATCGTAAAGTCGACTTTGATCATGAAGTCGCCGTGAGGGACACGGGATACGGATGAGCGCGTAGCCAGGGCATCCATTTTCGCGACTTCGGAGATATAAGCCGAAGGAACATATTCGAGCTGGATATGAAGGTTCGATAACTCGAGCAGAGAATCCTCAACGATCATGATGGGTCTGAAGATTCCTGCAAAACCGTAGTTCATCGCATCAAGGATGATATGTCCGCTGTCGTCCCTGTCATAGCGGTTTACGATGATCGTGATCTGGTTAACACCGGCCTTAACAAGACCTGAGATGAGAAGTCTCTTTCTCGTATAGAGCGCATGAGAATTGCAGAGGAGCTTATCGTTAACGAACACCTTGAAGCTTCCGCAGATACCGGATGTCTCAAGATAAAGCGCTCTGTCAATGTCCTCGGGCTTAAATACGACAGTGGTCCTGTAGATGCCCACTTCGTCATCGTCATTGCCGACAGACTTAAGAACATACTTGTCGCTTATCGTCTCTTCTTTCCTTGCTGTATCCTGAGCAAGTCTTTCAGGGTAATCGTAGATAAGATTCTGGGGAAGTCCGAAGCCTTCTGTCTGCCATGTAGAAGGGCAGTTTACGAGAGGCCAGTCTGAATCGTCGAAAGAGGAATTCATAACGCCGAACGGGATCTCGGACTGACCGTTCGCAAGATAGAACTTCCATGTCTTGAGAGGCTTCATAAAAGGTGATGCGACCTTGCCGAATTCAGGCATCTCGCGCTCACCGAAGATGTAGTCAAAAGACTCGTACGGCAGGAAACCGTCGTTAGAATATGTAAAATCCAAGGCCATGTACCCCCTTAGAGAATTGTCCGATAATACTCTACTGTGATTGTATCATTTTAAATAAAGGACAAAGTTTCATGTGCGTTACAAAAAGAAGTATTCTGCGGTAAAACTACGGCAATTAAAAAGCCCTCATTGTGAGGGCTTTAAGCTTTGTTTTAGTACTGGATCCCGCCTACGTACCACTTGCCTTTGATCTTCACGAAATATACGTGGGCGTCTGTCGGAAGCACCTCAGGTTCTTTGGATCCGAAATACATCTGCATGTGCTGTTCAACATAGACTTCCATGTAGACGATCTCATCTGAGAATACCGTAACATCCTTGATCTGGCCGTTCTTGATCTCAACTTTTCCGTGGTTCGTATAGAGTTCTCTTGAAGAGTTGCGCTTGATGTAGCTCAATGCCTTGCTTCCGCTCGGGAAATACTTATCAAGAGCATATGCTCCGGCATCCTGCGAGACAAAGTTTGCAAAGGTCGAAGCGAACTTTATTGCATACTGTGAGAGCTCTTCCCTGCCTTCGAAATCCTTGATGAATCCGACAGTATAAGTATCAGTCTTCTCATCGTAAACGCAGTCGCACTCATGACCGAGATAGTCCTTCGCAGTTACTACCGGCTTTTTGTAAAGGCCTGTAACCTTATAAGTCGAAGTGCCTGGGATCCTTCCGTAAGGCTCAACATACTGCGTAAGCTCTGATTCCTTGATATCGCCTGCAAGATTACCCTCAGTAAGTTCTATTCCGTTTACATAGACCGTATAAGTCTCAGGTGCAGATACATTAACCTCAACTGATGCCGCGGTATAGAAAACAAGTCCGTTTTCCTTCCATGCCTTAAAACCATAAGGGAGCTTCTTTGTGCTGTCTTCAGAGAGATTGATCTTTGCAACAAGGAATCCGTCTGAAGTCTTAACGTTGAACTCGGGAGCTGCCTCACTGGAATTATCTGATTCAGAACACGAGAAAGTCTTATCCGCAAGAAGTTCCGTGATGTAATCTCTTACGACTGTATCATTTTCGAAGCCTGTAACAGGGGGCTTCTCGGTCATGTTCTCGAGGATATAGTCGACATCGTGATCATTAAAATGCTTGGTGATCTCTTCTGCCTTATGGATAGGGAGCGATGCCTGGTACTGCGCTTCGTAGTTTGCCGCGAAATCATTGAACCTTAAAAGGAACCAGCCGATAAAGCCTGCCACTACAACAAGCCAGCAAATCAGAAAAACGAGGAAGTAGTTTATCTTCCCCTTCCCGTTTTCCTTAGTGCTGTTGCTTCTGATGTCAGTCTGTGAGGATTTCATTTAACCCTCCGTGCCCTGTGCAGTTCCGTCCTTCGGAGGAAGGATAATGAAAGCCGTAGGCATCTGGCGAGATACTCTTATGGATGAACTTGATACGAGTTCATCGTCGTAAAGCCACATTGCAGAGGACATTCCGCCGTCCAGGTTAGCTGCGTTAACTGCGCCGTAATCCTGCATTACCTTGATAAGGTCAGCCATTGTAGCGCCCATTGAAGAAGTCTTTCTTCCTTCGATAACGAGGAAAAGGACAGCGCCGTCTTCTCTCTGGCCGATTGCTGTTCTGGGGTTAAGTCCGCCGCCTGCACCGCTGTACTTTGCAGCAACGCCGTTGACGATAAGTGCAGGACCGAAAGATACAGCGTCTCTTACACCGATATCTAATGCCTTCTGGGCTGTCATGCTGCCTACTACGAGGACATTGTCCTTTGTAAGGCCGTAAACATTATATGTGCCGCCCTTGCTGCCCATACGGAGCTTGCCTTCGGAGATAACGATGCCTTCAGGCCAGCCGCCAATACCCATGCCGTTTGTATCTTCGTACTGTCCGCCGTTGATACCGCCGACGCCGCCGTACTTATCGATGAGCTGCTTTAATGTAAGGCCTGCACCGTTGTGGTTATAGTTATCGATCGTAGCGACCATGATGCGGGAAGGATCGTAGATAACAAGCATCTTTCCGTGATACATCGGGCCTGATACGTCGTGCACTTCAATGCCGTCACCGTCAGGATCGAGCTCGTTTACAGCCGCTGCATTATCTTCAGCCTTCTGCTTCTGCTCTGCTGCCATGGCGTTAACAAGTGTCGTGTCAGTGATCTCATCGAATGCCTGTGTCTTGTTTGAATTAAGGATAGCGTCGATCTCCTCGTCAGAAAGGATCATTCTGGCAAGAACACCGCCTGCAGAAGATTCCATAACTGAAGGAACGAACTGGTCTCTTAAATGAGGGGAAGGTCCCTTCATGATGATTCCGAGGAATGTGTAAAAGCCTGCAAGAACGAGCGCAAGTGTCGTAACTGCAACGCACATGACTCTGCCAAGATATTTAAGGGTTTTCTTCAGGATCTTTCTTGTGAGAACCTGATTTCTCGTCTTCTTCTGCTGAGCCTCAAATGCTTCACGCGCTCTTTGAGCGATCATCATTGCTACCTGATTCCTTCCGGCTCTTGCCACAGCAGGCTCAGTCCTCTTAATCGGACGCTGCTGAGGTCTTACCGCACGGGTGGAAGGAGTTCTTCTGTCGGGATTTTTTACGATCTCAATACCTGAGATGTCAGGCATTTCTCTATATGTGCGTGGTCTTGTTACTTCATGATCAGCCACAGGCGCAGAGACTTCCCTGCCGCCTCCGGCGAGGACCTTGGGTCTTGCCGTGATCTCGATCTTGCGCTGCTCGGAAATCTCGACCATGCGGTTAACCAGAACCATGGCCTCTTCTTTGGACATGCCCTTCATGCGGGCCATAAGAGCCTCTCTCTTAGCGGGCTCCAAACCGGCAACTATCTTGCGAAATTTAGTAAGATTGTCCGTCTCCATAAATACCTCAAAAGCTTGCAAAATCGCAATTTTTCATGACTAGATATTTTGGAGTATAGCATAAGCATTATTATTAAAAGTGAGGCGAAAACGTAATGTCAACAAACTGTAATATCCCTATATTACAGGCTTTGTAACAATGTTATGACAAATTGCTGATCAGCGTGAGACTCCGATTATCTTCGGCATAAATCCGATGACAAAATGGATCAGGATGCTGCCCCATACGGACTTGTTTTTCTCATAGAGATAACCTGTAAGAGCGCAAAGGATTGCAGCGCCGAACATCATGGGAAGTTCATAACCCATGTGGAGAACGAAGAAGAATAAAGCCGTCATCCAGACGGAGAAATGCTTGTTGTATTTCTTGCAGGAAGCACTGATGTTGTCTTCCACAACACCCTTTACGAAGATCTCCTGCAGTACCGCACTGATGGGATAGAACCAGCGCATATAAGTTCCGAGATAAAGGCTTCCGAACCAGGGCCTTGCTGCGATCTCAGGGAAAAAGAAATTTTGCACTACACGCACAACACAAAGGCCGCCGATAAGAACAACGCTGATGACAGCGCTGATGATGAGATCTTTCTTGACTCTCTCTTTTCCCGGATTTAAACATTCGAAATGGATCTTGAATCTTGTGAATACCGCAAAGATGACCGTAAGGACCACTAGGTAGCCTTCCATCATCCTCGTAAGGATATATGCGTTATCTTCAATAAGAGTGGATCCTACAACATGAGGGAAGATCTTGATAGCAACGACCTGACAAGCCACTGCTGTCAAAAGGAACAGCAATGTTGAAAGAGCCGGCGTCAGTCTTTTCCTTATCGTCATTAATTATCTTCTCCCTATAAGCAAAAACTCTTTCTTTTGCAATTTATGGGCAAAAGAAAGAGCTTTCTAACGCTTTGGTGCTCAGAGACAGAATCGAACTGCCGACACGGGGATTTTCAGTCCCCTGCTCTACCGACTGAGCTATCTGAGCAAGAGTTAGGCCGAACACCTTTAAGATGTCCGGCCTAATGTTAATGGCGACGCAGAAGGGGCTCGAACCCTCGACCTCCAGCGTGACAGGCTGGCATTCTAACCAGGCTGAACTACTGCGCCGTACCATTGGTGGAAACTACAGGGCTCGAACCTGTGACCCTCTGCTTGTAAGGCAGATGCTCTCCCAGCTGAGCTAAGCTTCCGTTAGCCACACCTTTTTCAAAGCGCGAATGAATTATAAACCGAATACCGAAGATATGTCAACAACTATTTTCAGGAAATATCAAAACTATCGAAAATAATTGTTCAAAGCCTTATATCTGGTGCATTTGCGGGTATACCCTTAAATCGCGCGCTTTTTCACATCAAGGACCAGCAAAACTACTGCCAAAACTATGACCGGAAGGCATCCGAGAAGTCCGAAGCAGTTAGGTCCCAATACCGACAAATACTGATTCCCGCCCTTCAGCATGAACATCAGTGGCACGGCAGATGCGTTCATGGACGCATGCATGAGCGAAGGGATCCAGATGCAGCCTGTCTTCTCATAGAAATGGTCGATCAGAATGCCGAAAGCACAAAGAGTTATGCAGATCATGACAGGTCCCAGGAACGGCTTTCCAAAATAGTCTCCCTCGTAGAAATAATTACCGAGGATTACCAGAGGCCAGTGCCAGATTCCCCAGAGAACGCCTCCGACAAGCTTTCCTGCCACAGGACCGAGCTTCGCTTTAAGGAAAGGATACATGACTCCTCTCCAGCCCGCCTCTTCACCAAGGCTCGGCAAGACCTGAGATATGGGAAGAAAAGTCAGAGACATGATGATTACAACGGTGAGAACAACATTAAGATTTATCTCAGCATTGGCGAAAACATCTCTTGTCTCTGAAGGGAGCATCGCCAGATAAGCGTCCAGAGACACTCCAAACGCGTCCTTGTTGAAAATGAAGAATATCCCTGCTCCGATCCAGCTTAATATCTGAGGGCCAATCAGAGCACCTAAAAGGTACTTGAAAGAGAACTTAGGCTTCCAGCCGAGCGTCCTGAAAGGCAGCCTCGCTATGAGGACAGCAATCAGAGGAATGAATATTGCTATAAATCTGAACAGCAGCAGGCAGAGAATGGTATTTCCGCTCTTATTTGCCAGACCTGCAATTGTTAAAGGTATGTACGCCCCCAAAAAGGAGACCGCCATAAATACGCCAAACTTTTTGTTTGTCATCTCATTAGGGTTTATCATGTTGTACTCCTTTGGGATCAGCCGTTAGAATTGCCGAATTTGGAATGCTTCCACTCTGCAAACTTCTTGAAATTCCTTCCGGTAACGATTATTCCGAGGATCAATGCACCGAACATTACTCCGAGCAGAATGCCTTCTGCAAAGGAATAAAGAGCTGATGCTGTCTCCGGTCCGAAGCACACTCCCAGAATATAAAGAGCGCCGCATACTGTCGCACAGATGAAGAGTATCTGCATCCTCTTCATAACCTTATTCATGTGATCGTCAGTATAATCCGCTGCCTTGAGCATTGTTTCCTTAAGATCCTTATCCATAGTCCCGCTTTTCCTTTCGCCATCAAAGATTTCTCTCAGATCGACGTCGTAAAGATCAGCAAGCTCGACCAGAATGGAGAGATCCGGAAGATTGCTTCCCGTCTCCCATCTGGAGACAGTTCTTCTGGATACATTCATCTTATCTGCCAGTTCTTCCTGGGTAAGATTTTTCTCCTTACGAAGTGTCTTAAGAAATTCTCCGATCTTCTGCTGATCCATTTCGCACGTCTCCTTGAGTGATGGCTTGAGTCTATGGCTAACATGCCCCAAAAAACAGGACACAAAACGGGCAAATGTCCTGTTCAAGCTAATGAGACACCAATTGTCTCATTCTTATTTTCTCGAATAATAGAGATAAATAAACGAGTCGCCGTCGCCTTCCTGAGTGACTATATATACAACTGTCTCTTCCGTATTCTCATTAACAGGTGCTCCAAGCACCCAGATAAATGAATCTTCCCTGGGGTTAGGTTTGATGGTAACGCCGGTCAGGACGTCAGCTTCATACTGCCTGTAGCCGTTAATGTCGAACATTTCGCCGGCTCCGCCATAAAGAGTTGCCAACTTGATAATATAACTGTCGGCTTTTCCGTCCTTGATCTTCAACTTTGCCTCATAAGCGGCGCGCATATAGAGGAAGCCGACCTTGTTCATGGATACGACTTCAAGATTCTCATCAGAGGAAATGGCGAGCTTATTGGTTCTGTCGAGCAGGGCTGAATTCCTGTCATATATAAAACCTACAATGAGAACTATAACAAGGATAACCGTAATAATTACAAGAATAATATCTTTCTTACTCTTCATCTTAATTCACTCCATATAGCGTCTTGCCGTTATCATAGGTTATTTGTGCTGCTTCATCAATAGTAACGCCCTTTATCTCTGCGAGTTTTGCGCATACAAAAGCCACATGGCAGGGCTCATTTATAAGTCCCCTGTTAGGCTCAGGAGTCAGATACGGGCTGTCCGTCTCGATCACGATGCGGTCCCACGGCGTATTGAGCGCGACTTCCGGCGTTTTCTTATTATTCTTAAAGGTTAGCGGTCCGTCAAAGCCAATATAAAAGCCCATCTTCACGAGTTCTGACGCGGCCTCTGCAGAGCACGAACAGCAATGGCATACACCGGCCACGTCCCTAAGCTTACCTGCCTTAAAGAAACGCCTCAGTATATCAAGGCAGTCACCTGTCGCATCTCTCTCATGGAGAATAACAGGCACATCGTACTCAAAGGCAAGCTCTAACTGCTTCTCGAAAACTTCCCTTTGGACGCTCCGCTCTGACAGATCATAATAGTAATCGAGACCTATCTCGCCCAAAGCCATTATCTTTTGGCTTCTACGGGCCTCCAGAGCGCTTCTTAAGTACGCTTCGGTATCTTGGGTATAAGTTTTCGCTTCGTGCGGATGGATGCCCACAGAGGCGTACAGAGCGACGCCTTCGAAGCCGTCATACTTATTTGCCATTTCAACGGCTATACGGCTCGTCTCTTCGCTGTCCGCGGGAATGAGAACGCCGGTAATGCCGGACGCCTTGCATCGCTGCAAGATCTCCTCCGTGCTTATACCGGCGGCTTCATATTTTCTGTCATAGATATGTGCGTGAGTATCAAAGAACTTCGCACTTCCGCTGTAGTAAACGGGATCTCTCACGGTTTATTACGAGATATCGGAACCGGGCAGTACCGAATCGTCGAACTCGACTACGCGGTAACCGTCGCCGTACTTAACGGAGAGGATCATGCCGTTGCTCTCATAGCCCATCATCTTTCTAGGCTCGAGGTTTACGATCATAGCAAGAGTCTTGCCGATAAGATCTTCAGGCTTGTAGTACTTGGCGATGCCTGAAAGCACCTGTCTCTCGCCGAATCCGTCGTCGACCTTGAACTTTAAGAGCTTGTCGGACTTCTCGACCTTTTCGCAGGAAAGCACCTTAACGGCTCTGAGATCCAAAGCAGCAAAATTATCAAACTTCGTAAGGGGCTTTAAAGGCTCCAGATCCTTACCCTTCTCTTCTTCTGAAGGGAACATCTTGTTGAGTTCCTCGATCTCCTTGTCAATGTCGATCCTCGGGAAGAGAACTTCACCCTTTGTAACAGTTACTGTAGAAGAGAGCGCATGTCTTGCCTTTGAAGCTTCCCATGTTGTATTGGACTCATCAGCACCGATCTGCTCAAAGATCTTAGGTGATGTGTGAGGCATTACGGGCTCCAAAAGGATAGCAACGCGTCTGATAGCGTCGAGCAGGTTGTAAAGAATTGCTGCAAGTCTGGGCTTGGCTGTCTCATCCTTTGCAAGCTTCCAGGGCTCATTCTCATCGATGTACTTGTTGGCTCTTGCGATAACGCTGAAGATCTTTGCGAGACCTTCAGAAAAGCGCATTGTCTCGAATGTCTCGGAAACGAAGTCCGGAAGGCTGTCGAGCTGCTCAAGCAGGTCATTATCGGCATCCGTGAACTCTTTATCTTCAGGAAGTGTGCCTTCAAAATACTTGATAGCCATCGCTGTCGTTCTCGAAACGAGGTTGCCCAGATCGTTGGCAAGGTCAGAATTGATCCTCGCGAACATCTGCTCATTTGAATAAGGACAGTCAGAGCCGAATACCATCTCTCTTAAAAGGTGATATCTCAAAGCATCAACGCCGTACCTCTCGCAAAGTACGAAAGGATCGATAACGTTGCCCTTGGACTTACTCATCTTGCCGCCGTCAAATGTGATCCAGCCGTGGCCGTAAACCTTCTTCGGGAGGGGCTCACCCAATGCCATGAGGAATGCAGGCCAGATGAGTGAGTGGAATCTTACGATCTCCTTTGCCATTACATGCGCATCTGCAGGCCAGTACTTCTCGTAGTCGTTGTAAGTATCGTTCATGAAGCCAAGCAGAGAGATATAGTTCGTAAGCGCATCCATCCAGACGTAGATATAGTGTCCTTCATCAATCGTTACCGGGATGCCCCACTTAACGCTCGTTCTGGAGACACAGAGATCCTGGAGACCGGGCTCGATGAAGTTATTGATCATCTCGTTAACTCTTGACTTGGGCTCGAGGAAATCCTTCTCGGGATCCAAGAGGAGCTCTTTAAGCCTGGGACCAAACTCGGAAAGCTTGAAGAAATAAGCTTCCTCGGATGCCTCGGTTACCTCTCTTCCGCAGTCAGGGCACTTGCCGTCAACGAGCTGGCTCTCTGTCCAGAAAGACTCGCAGGGTGTGCAGTACTTGCCCGTGTAAGCTCCCTTGTAGATGTAGCCGTCGTTGTAGAGCTTTTCGAACATGTTCTGAACAGTCTTGATATGGTAATCGTCAGTAGTCCTGACGAATCTGTCGTACTTGATGCCGAGCGTTGCCCAGAGCTTTTTGAAGTTGGCGACGATCTCGTCAACATAAGCCTTAGGAGTAATACCCATCTCCTGAGCCTTCTTCTCGATCTTCTGACCGTGCTCGTCTGTACCTGTGGAGAACATTACATCATAGCCCTGCATTCGCTTCATTCTTGCGATTGCGTCGCATGCAAGAGTCGAGTAGCAGTGTCCGATATGCGGATTGCCCGACGGATAATAGATCGGTGTCGTGATGTAGAATGTCTTCTTTTCAGCCATGATGTTCCTCCCCGCGCGTATATTAAAGAGTGCGCGTAATTAAAAGATTATAGTTTTTTGGCCTCAAGTTTTCAAGAAGTGCTCTCCAAAGTGGTGCATACGCATCCTCTTTATCATAGTTCTTCATCCTCTTTACCACGAAAAGCGGGTTTGAAAACGTGATTTTGTGGTAAAAATCGACTTTTTACCACAAAATGGTCCATTTAATATCGGCTTTTGTGTAAATCTGAAAACTCTCAAAAATTGAGACCAGTCTCAATCTGTTCCAAAAGCCTTTATTCTCAAACATCAGGCTCTATAATCAAGGAAAACTCTTTAAGGAGGGCACTCAATATGGCTAATTCAGTATTGGATGTAATGCGTGCCCGTTACAGAACACTAACAAGCGTTGTTAATTCGCTTGAAAAGCAAAGAGATTCTCTTCCTGATGGGAAAATATATATCAGAAGGCATAAAGGTTACCCGGCATATTATTGCAGCAACGAGACAGAAAGGTATTTAAGCAGGAAAGACACCGCGTTAGTCAAGCAGCTCATCCAGAAAGACCACATTAACATGGCCATCAAGGCCGCTAAGCATGAGGCGGAAGTCCTGAAAAAGAATATTATCGGATATCCCAGGCACACCATGGAAAAAGTATATGAGGCATTACCGGAAGAGCGCAAAAAGTACGCTTCGCCGCTTATACTCGGCGATGAGGAATACGCAGCAGAATGGCTCGCCGTGCCCTTCGAACCCAAACCTTTCAAAAAGGATGCGCCCGAATTCTATACGATGAAGGGCGAGCACGTCAGGTCGAAGTCAGAAGTAATTATCGCGGACAGACTGTATGCCAAGGGGATTCCCTACAAATATGAATGTCCGGTGCTGATCAACGGCGTGGTATTCCATCCGGATTTCACGATCTTAAGGCTCAGTGACAGAAAGGTCCTCTACCATGAGCATTGTGGGAAAATGGGCGACTCCGGTTATGTTAAGGATATGATCGACAGAGTGAACAAATACGGGCGGGCGCAGATTTTCACAGGTGACAGATTGTTCTTCACTTTTGAATCAGAAGATCAGCCAATGGATATTGGCTGGCTTGACGATTTCATCGAAAAGAACTACAGGTGATCAGCTCTCAGAAGCGATCTTATAAGCTTCCTTCTTGTTCATGCCCGTGTATTCGGATACTACGGCAGCGATGTCCTTTGAGGACATGCCTTTCTCTTTAAGCAAAGCGATGAGCGCCGTGCCGTCGCCGGCTTCCACCATCGTCTTCTGCTCAAGAGGCTCCAGGCAGATGCAGAATTCGCCGCGCGGCTCATTTGAAGCATAATACGAGACCGCTTCCGCGACGGTCATCCTGAGCACTTCTTCGTATTTCTTCGTAAGTTCGCGGCACAAAGCAATCTTATTGCCGCCGAAGCCGTTCTCAGCCAGTTCATCGAGAAGCTTCTTCAGGCGGTGCGGAGCCTCATAAAGAACTATAGTCTCGCCGATCAGCGTCAGAGCCTTTAGTCTCTCGCGTCTTTTAGAGCCCTCCGAAGGAAGGAATCCTTCGAAATGGAAATATCTCGTATCAAGACCGGAAATGCTGAGAGCAGCTGTCACAGCGGAAGGTCCCGGAATAACTGTGATGTCGATATCATTCTCAGCGGCAAGGAGAGCCAGATCAGCGCCCGGATCGCTTATGGCAGGCATGCCGGCGTCAGATACTTCAGCGACGTCGAGGCCCTGCTTCAGAAGGTCTATAATGCCGTTGCCGCTTGCAGCTTTGTTGTGCTCGTGGTAAGCGATAAGACGCTTTCCGGTGATGCCGAGGTTCGACAGCAGAATGCCCGTGACTCTTGTGTCCTCACAGGCAATAACATCAACGTTTTTGAGCACTTCGCAAGCTCTCGGAGACATATCGTCAAGGTTTCCGATCGGTGTTCCAACTAGATAAAGCAATCCGTATGTTCCTCCTCATATATGTGTACAGCCTGTCTGGTGAGACCGCCGGATCCTTCTTCGTTGATGAATAAAGGCGGCAGCGCTTTAAACTCGGCATTCGGAGCGCCTTTCTTCCCTGCTATCAGAGCCAGGAAAGCGGGTTTTCCGGCATTTGCATGCACAGTAAGAAGCCTGACAGGAGTGATCTTATATTTCGAGTATAAAGCAAAACATTCCGGCACACGGTCGGGACTGATGCACATAACCGCATATCCGCCGCTCGTACGGGTCCTCAAAGACTGCACGCGGATAAAGTCCTCCAGCACGCCGCTATCAGCAAAGCGCGCAGCGGCCTCATGTTCGGATTTGACAGCTGTATCTGTGACAGATCCTTTCGTGCCGTCATAAAAAGGCGGGTTCATGAAGACCACGTCGTAAGCCTTGTTCTTCAGTTCCGGAGGAAGGTCTCTGAGATCGCAGTTATATGCGCTTACACGTTCCTCCAGATGATTGAGCCTGATGTTTTCACAAAACACCTTGTAAGCCAATTCAACAAGCTCTACGCCGTCAATACGGGCGTTCTTGCAGCGCGCTGATGCAAGCAGTGAGACACCGCCCGTACCGCTGCCTAATTCGAGCATTTCGCAGGGTTTGCCCTTGCGCGCGAAAGATGCCGCAAACCACGCCAAAAGCACACTTGCGGTATCAAGCTTATAGCAGTCTTTGTGCTGCAGGAGCTTTAAGCCGTCGCGCCCGAGATCTTCGGGGACGATCTTCCCGCCTTCTATTGTCACAGTCATTGAATCAGACAAGTGAGTCATACCATCCGTTATCAGCTTACGCAGAGAATAATAACAGAATCATTATACTCCTGCACAATCTCCATTATTTGGCAAGCTCACTGTCACTTCTCGTTTGAAGAAGCTTTTCGAGCCCGTTTTCGAAGTGTGATTCAAGGAGCTTCTTCTTATCGAAATAGGTTTGAAGTTCCTTGTCCAGCAAATATATTTTTTCCTTTGAAGCCTGGATCACCTCGGGCTGTGCCGAACGGTATACACGGACCTGCGCGTCAGCATCATCTTTCTTCTTGTTGGTGATATTGATCTTGTAATCTACAGCTGCGCGTTCTGAGAGTATATGCAAAAGTTCCTTAAGCCCTTCGAAAAATTCTTTGTCAGGCTCCAATGCCTGTTCCTTTGCATCTCCGGCCTCTTTCTCGAGGACACGGATACGTGTAGGCGTAAGGTCTTCATGAAGATCTATGCTGCTTACCTTAGTCCATCTGCCCTTGCAAAGGATACGCCCCAGCAGAGCTTCAAAATCAGACGGATCAGCCATGAGCATATTCGAGAATCGCTGTTCCGCATCTGAGTAGAATCCTTTATTCATTGAATTCAAAGCTTTTTCCAAAGGAAGACCGAAGAACAAAGAGATTCCGTAGCCTACACCGCAGGACTTGCATTCATATATGCGTTTTTCCTTGTTGAGGATCAGCTGTGCAGCACACTTTGAACACAGGATCGTCTTATTTTCATCTACTGCTTCAGTATCATAAGACGTTTCAGAAGCTGATTCCACGCTTTTATCCTCAACGGAACCTTTACCACACATCGGCTCGATCTCTAAGAGCTGCAAATATTGCTGATTATACTGCTCTTTGATATCAGCGATCCTTTCCCGGTACGGCTTCTGCCCTGACTCGCCGATTCTGACGATTTTTTTCAAATCCTTACTTGTCCAGGCAGTTTTGATAGTGCTGTAGATAAAAAAGCCTCCGAAAAGCAGAGAAAAAGCAATCAGATTACCTATAAGCTGAGCTTTGAGGTTTGTTTGGTCGAAAAATCCTCCGGCCATAGAAAAAGCAAAGTTTAATATCAGAGCAAGCCCGATCGTAATGATACCCATAATCCAGCCCTTTCTCTTGCTTTCCAGTTCTTTTTCAGCCTTTTTGAACTTGCCCTTATTCGCGTCGGCTCTGACAACATAGCCTTCTTTTTCCGCAGCCTTTATGGACCCGACAAGATCCATCATGGAAGACAACTTCTTGAAGTATTCTTGATTTGCACCTGAAGTAAGATTTTCCGCGCGGGAAACTGCTTCTTTTACCTTTGAGAGATTATTCCTGCTAACGTTATCCGGATCTTTAAGATCATCTGCCGATGTCAGACCTGCTTCGCAGAAAACAAGTCCGCGCAGCGATTCAAAAACCTTCTCATTTTTGGCCAATATCAAGTTGTATTTCTCTTTGGCAGCGACAAAATCCTTTTGCTTCAGGCATTCTTCAGCCTGCAAAAGGATCTCATCACCATGGAAATCAACAATATCAAAATGGTTTCCGCAGAACGGACAATCGAAAAACTCCTGATCTGAATCAAAATACAGGACGCCGCCGCATTTAGAACATGTATAACTCTTAAGTAAAGCCATAGAAGGATTCCCCCACACAAAATCCGACCCAAACCTACAAAAACAATATTAACAGATTTTCGGGCAAAAACATAAAAAACAGCGCGCTCCCGAAGGAACGCGCTGCAATCTACTAATCGAATTTGCCGATTACGTATCAGCCTTCAGCGATAGCGCCTGTAGGGCAGGAAGCTTCGCAAGCACCGCAGGATACGCAAACATCGGGATCGATGTTGTACTGTGTATCACCCTGAGAAATAGCTCCAACGGGGCAGCCGTCAGCGCATGTTCCGCAAGATACGCAAGCGTCAGAAATTACATATGCCATAAAAATTATCCTCCTATTCGAATAGTGGCTTGATTATTTCACAAAACTGGAATTTCTACAAGTAATAGAAAGGGTGTTTTTTGTAAAACACCCTTTTAGCCTTATATTATTGACCTAAAAACCGACATCGGTCGGAAACGCTTATCCCCTGTTTTCAGGCTTCTCCATCGTCTTCAAAATCGGAATCTGAATAAGAATCTTCATTCTTATTGCCGCCCTTGCCGTTACCCGGATTGCGCTTTGCCATATCATGGTTCAGGTCTTCAATGTCTGACCAGGAGAATTTCTCGATCTCTGTGTCGCTCTCTGTTACAAACTTAACGTTGAGCGTCTCTTCTATGTAGTTAACATCAGTGACAACGCCAACACCTACGGGTGTCCTTACTCTCGAGCCCAGGTCAGGAAGCCTTCTGTGAGCGTCTTCGTATGCTTCTTTTTCGAACTGGAGGCAGCACATAAGCCTGCCGCATGCACCGTTGAGCTTACCGGGGTTAAGAGAAAGACCCTGTGATCTTGCGAGCTTAAGGTTAACGGGCGCAAAGTGATTGAGGAAAGAGCAGCAGCACAGCTCTCTTCCGCACATACCGATACCTCCTACGAGCTTGGCCTGGTCTCTCGAACCGATCTGACGGAGCTCGATCCTCGTACGGAATGTATAAGCGAGATCCTTTACGAGCTCTCTGAAGTCTACTCTTCCGTCAGCCGTGAAATAAAACGTCAGTTTCTTGCCGTCAAAAGAATATTCGCAGTCTACGAGATTCATCTCAATGCCGCGTGCCGCGATGAGTTCTTTGCACTTGAAGAATGCTTCCTTTTCCTTGGCGCAGATGTCGTAATACTTCTCAAGTTCCTTCTCTGATGCCAAACGCTTTACAAAAGGGATCTCCTCACTTGTCTCTTCGACGTAAGGCTCCTGCGCTACGAAAGCTATCTCTTCGCATGCCTCGGTATCTATCATTACCGCATCGCCCAAAGTAAGCGACAGGCCGTCGCAGCGGTATCTTAACGTGACACCTGCATCTCTTGTTCTTAAGTTAACGATCTTCATTTCTTGAGCTCCTCATGTATACGGAGAAGCATGGCAGAAGCTGAGGAATCAAAGTTCGAATTGACTTCGAGCGCTCTTAAGAAAGTGTTCACCGCTTCTGTGCATCTTCCGAGTTTAAGTGTTGATATATGTTTGTTGGAGGCAACGAAAGTCTCTATCGCCTCACGGTCAAGTTCGTTGTTTATCTTGCGGCAGTCAGGATAATTGATAAGTCTTGCCGCATCATCTAAGAATAACAGGATCGCTGAAGCAACGATCTTGCTGTCATCTTTAAAGCTTGTCAGCACATCCACAAAGTCTTCGAGCACATCGATGTATGAGCTTGTCGGCATTGCGATCATGATACTGTTTATCTCGTGTCTTAAGCTTACGCCGGAATCCTCCATCGCAAGGCTTATGGCCTTTCCTGGGATCCTTCCGCTGTTATATACCGCGCTCTTGATCTTAGCTTCATCAAGACCGGGGCAATTGGCCTTTACTATCTCTTCTAACTCTTCTTCGCTGTAGGGATCAAGCTTGATCTCAGTTACTCTGGACATGACAGTATCAAGCACCTGATCTGTATTAGAGCTCGTAAGAATGAATACGACATCCTTCCTGGGCTCTTCCAAAGACTTAAGCAGAGCGTTCTGGCTCTCGACTCCGAGATAATCGAAGTCGATAATGAATGTCTTTGTCCTCGCAAACTGGGGCTTTAAGTAAGACTCAGCCACAACGTGGTCTTTGATGAAATCCACCTTGACATTCTTAGTGTCCGAAGGCTCATAAACCCTCGTGACATCAGGCGTCGTGAAGTTATCGAAATACTTGCAGTTGCTGCACACTCCGCATGCACCGTCAGATCCCGCATCAGGACACATCAGGGCCTTTGCAAACTCTTCGGCAATAAGTCTCTTGCCCGAGCCTGCAGGACCTGAGAGCATATAAGCGCCGCTGCCGCGCCTCCGGGCTTCAGCAGCTAATCTCATCTTGATCTGCTTCTGACCTGTAATGCTTGAGAAAGCCATCAGATCTTTCCTTCCAACGTCTTTAATATCTGCGCAAAGATCTCGTCTATGCTGTTCGTAGCATCGATCGTAACGATGCGTCCGTCTGAACTCTTCGCAAGTTCAAGATATCCTTTTCTTACATCTTCCTGGAACTTCAAGCCGGCAAGCTCGATGCGGTCAGATGCTTCGCCTCTCTTGCCTCTTCTGGCCAAAGCCTCTTCGGCTGTTATGTCAAAGAAGAACGTGATATCAGGCTTAAGGCCGCCTGTAGCAGCCATATTGAGGCTTCCGACGAAGTCCATGCCCATGCCTCTGGCCATTCCCTGATAGGCGGAAGATGAATCGAAGAATCTGTCACAGAGAACGATCTTTCCTTCTTCCAGTGCGGGCTTGATGACCTCATCCGTGATCTGCGCTCTTGCAGCCTCAAATAAGAGAAGCTCTGTCCTTGCAGTCATCTGGGAATTCTTCTTATCAAGAAGGATCTCCCTGATGCGCTCGCCTATTACGGTGCCGCCGGGTTCTCTTACGAAGAGAAAGTCTTTGCCGTTTGATTCGAGGTGATTTTTGAGCATCTCGCACTGGGTGCTCTTGCCACACCCGTCGATACCTTCAAAAGTAATGAATATGCCCTTCATCATCAGTTGAGATTAATATTCTTGAGAGATGCTATCTCAAGATATATTTCCTTGGTAATTCTTGCGTTATCGCTTCTGATGTCTTCGATGGTCTCGACCTTCTTAACATTCTTTGCGACCTCTGCATCTATCTCTCTGGAGCGCTTATTCTTATTTCTGCGCTCGGGGTTGAACTGCTTTCTGTTCTCGCCCTGCTGGTTCTGGTCGCGGTTGAACTTCTTATTCTGGTCACGGCCGCCCTGCTGTCTGTTGCGGCCCTGGTTTCTGTTGCCGCCCTCAGCCTGGATCTCGGCATTATCAGCGCGCTTATTGTTGTTATTGTTATCGTTACCGCCCTGTCTCTGACCGTTGTTTCTTCTTCTGCGGTTATTGCGGTTATAGTTGTTCTTACGTCCTTCCTGCTTTGCGGGATCGAACCTCTGGCGCTTCTCTTTATTCTGATCGTTACCACGATTGTCTGACTGCGGTACTGCTGCGCCCGGATTGTTTTCTGACATAAATTCCTCCATCTTTCTAAATGACGTGCCTAATTATAAACTGTGCTATCTGATAACTCAATTATCCGCGCTTCCGATATAAGGACACTTCCTTGTCATCAGGGTGATCTAGTCCCACATCTTTAAGCTCCCTCAAAGGTACGGTAACAAACGATCTGAGATTCCACCTCGGATGAGGCACCGTAAGCTCAGGCTTCATTATTACCCTGTCCCCGTAGAATATGATGTCGATATCGATCGTTCTGGGGCCCCAGTGAATCTCTCTGGTCCTCAACAGTTCGCTCTCGATCACGTGGATCTTATCGAGCAGCTCGAAAGGATCGATATCGGTATAAAAACCAACGCATGTATTGAGGAAATACGGCTGGTCTTCAAGTCCCACGGGCTCTGTCTCATAGATCGAAGCGGTCTTAAATCCTTCCACGCCGGGCAGTGCTTTCAAAGCATCTTCCGCAGCGAGGATATTAGCTTCCCTGTCGCCTAGATTGCTGCCCAAAGAGAGAATTACAAACTCTTTGCGTCTTCTGGTGATCTTAACTTCCATAGTCTCGAAAATACCCTTTATGGGTGCTTCAGGCTTTGACACGGTGACCGTAACCATCTCTATTCTGCTGTCTGTGCCAAGGACACCGTCAGATATCTTCTGCGCGAGGCTCTCGATGAGATTGCCCTTGTCTGAAGTGACAATATCCTTAGTGACATCGTAGATCTTCGAGTAATCAACGGTGTCAGATAATTCATCCGAATAGCATCCCTTTATCCTGTCCAAAAAGATATCCAAAGAGACAATGAATTTCTGGCCGTCCAGCTTTTCAAAGTCAAAGCAGCCGGTATGTCCTTCAAATTCCATTTTCGAGAGCGTTATCTTATCCAAATGCCGTTATTCCTTTCGAAGATCACATATTCGCAAACGCGTAGAACGTCTCGTCAAAGCTCTTTAAGGCGAGCCTTGACGCCGCGACGTTATGAACTCTCACGATCGAAGCGCCGACTGATGCTGCCGTGAACGAGAGTCCTGCCGTTGCATAATCGAGCTGTGCTTCGGTTGCCTGGTCGCCGCCTGCAAAGATCCTTGCATAGCGCTTTCTGGAAGCCGCATAAAGCACAGGATGCCTGCCCTGCATGCCGAGCGAGAGCAAAGATGCCGTAAGCTCAGCATCCTCGATCCTTGTCGTGCCGAATCCTATCCCGGGATCGGTCATTATCATGTTGTCTGCAAGGCCCGCTTTCTTGGCAATCTCAATGCTTTCTGTAAGTTCTCTTACGCATCTTCTGCTGATGGGCTCAAAAGCCGGGAAATCATCGCCTCTGGTCCTTCTGTTGAACATAAGGATACAGCCTGCGCCATTGTCTGCAACGACCTTTGCCATGTCGGGATCAACGAGGAAACCGTTGACATCGTTGATGATGTCAGCTCCTGCGGTGATTGCCTGAGCTGCGGTCTCAGACTTGTAAGTATCTACAGACAAGGGTATGTCGAATCTGCTCCTGATTGCAGTAAGTGACGGAATGAGCCTCTCGAGCTCTTCTTCTGCAGAGATCGGAACAGCCTTGGGGCCTGTTGATTCAGCACCGATGTCGATGCAATCAGCGCCTTCATTCACCATGCGCGCACACTGGTCGACAGCGGCATCAACATTCGTATATCTTCCTCCGTCGGAGAATGAATCCGGCGTGAGGTTTAAGATGCCCATGATGAGCGTTTTCCTGCCGAACTCGAGCGATCTGTTGCCGCACTTATATATTCCTGAAAATCTGCCGTCAGTTGAATTCATTAAGAGCTTACTCCCTTATACACCCGAACGCTGTCTGTTGATAAGCGCAAGGGCTTCGTTTCGGGTCCTGATATCAGATCTGCAGCCGCCTCTCATGGCGGAAGTAACAGTCTTTGAGCCGGGCTTTCTGATGCCTCTCATGGTCATGCAGAGATGCTCTGCTTCAAGGACAACGCATACCGATCTCGCGTCAACGGCCTTCTCGATGGCATCGGCGATCTCTGAAGTGAGCTTCTCCTGAAGCTGGGGCTTTCTCGAAAGCGTATCTACTATTCTTGCGACCTTGGAAAGGCCGAAGATCTTGCCATCCTTAGGGATGTAAACTACATGCGCCTTTCCGTGGAAAGGAAGAAGGTGATGCTCGCACATTGAATAGAACGGGATGTCGCCGATGAGGATCATCTCGTCATTGCCTTCGCCGTGGAATGTCTTGATGTCCTTGTTGATGTCCCTGTGAAGTCCTGCGAATACTTCGGCATACATTCTCGCGACTCTCTGCGGAGTCTCAAGAAGGCCTTCTCTGTTGGGGTCTTCGCCGATGGCTTCGAGGATATCTCTTACGGCATTCTCGATCTTCGGGAGATCCATGTTCTGGCGGCTCTCCTCCGGGATCGAATTGTCATTTGCGTAATCGTACATTTATCTCACCTTCTTACAAATACTTTTTGCGATATTCCATGGGTGTCATGCCCATCTGCTTTCTGAAAGCAACGTTAAATCTCTGAGGTGATGAGAAGCCGGACTGCAGCGAGATCGCGGAGACTTTTATCTCGTTGTTCTGCAAGAGCTTGCAGGCCTTCTCTATCCTCTTCTTCATCAGATAGTTCATCGGGCTGATTCCGGTCTCGTCCCTGAAGGCGCGGGTAAAATATCCCTGGCTTAAGTAAACATACGAAGCCGCCTCGGATACGGTGATGCCCTGATCGAAATTCTCATCCATATAAAGCTTTGCGATCGCAACAAGTTCTTTGGCCTTGCCGTTCTTAACGCTTAAGCTCTCTTCCCATTCGCTTCTCAATGCTCTTGCGAGGATGATCATGAGCTCAACGGTAAGTGTGTGGACCATGAGATCTTTTGCGTAACGGTTATCTGAATGCTCGGAGACGATGCGCTCGGCAAGCTGGTTGATCTCTTTTTTCTCGTTGCCCTTGATGACAAAGAAAGGAAGTCTGATCATCTCGTTATCCTCGGTGATACCGAGGTCAGCAAACTTCAGGAAGCTCTCAAGAGTGACCTTTGCAAGAGATCCCGGGATGGAGACGCTTGGACCCGCATTGTTGTTCTTGGAATCCTTGCTCTTGGCAGAACTGCCTGTCTCCTTTGTGAGCTTGAGATCGGACGTGTCGTGAACAAAGCCGAAATAGAGATTGAGCATATCGGCCTTCTCGCTCTTGATCATGAGCTTGTGTCTTACGAGCGGTCTGATAACGACTACTGAACCCTTGGTGAGCTGGATAGTCTCACCGCCTATCACAGCTTCGATCTTGCCTTCGCGAAGACAGAGGAGTTCATGTGAATTATGCATGCTCTCTTCAGGTAAAAAGTCTTCTTTATCGTATGAATGCTCTAAGCCCTCGATAACGATAGGCACTGAGCCCTCAGATAAGAAGACGTCATCCTCGATAGCAGAAAGAAGCTTGTTTGCCATTTATTTAGCCCTCTTTTCAGATAAAATTGATCGCGTCGATATAGATCTCGCCGTTACGGTCTTTGTCTTCGATGTATATCCTGAGACTGTTAAGTCTGATAGGTCCGTCCTCGGAATAATCAAGAGTGATAGTCTGCCATGTGAGCTGCTGCTTGATCTCAGCCTCACCGAAGTCTTCTACAATGAGCTTTTTCTTCTTCTGGTCAGGATTAAAGATCGACAGCTGGATCCTTGATCTTCCGTATATTTCGATGGGCGCGAAAAGCGAAGCGTACTCAAGGCACGGTTCGAATCCGTAAAGTGACTTGTCGGTCTCGTAACGAATCCTCAAAGATGCGCCGCCCGTGAGCTTGTGGATATTATCCTGGGAGATGATTCCCTTGCCCTTGAAGGTCCTGTAGATCTCAAGTGTCTCAAACTCGGAATCAGGTGTTTTCTTGCCTACAAACTGCAGACTGTCGCAGTGAGTAAAGCTTAAGTCAGGTGCGAAATAAGCCGGATCCCTGTCGAATCTGAAAGGCAGGATCGGCAGATCTTCGCCGTTCTTGAGCGTGGCGTCGTGCGGGAAAGGCGTGAAGCCGTAAGTGATGGACTGCGGCTCTTCGATATCGTCTCTCCATACCATTACGCACATTCCGTAAAGGCTCTTTGCGTGCGCGGGATAGAAGATACGGTCTTCGCCTGCAATGGCAAATCCGGTGATCTCGCCCGTGGCATCCTGGCTGTTAAGGCCTGAATTAAGATTGCTGAATCTGATGATCCTCTTGTTGCCTGCGATCTCGATATCGTTAGGCTCAGGTGAAGACTTACTCATCTTCGGCGAGAAGTGCGTGCCGAGAGCGATGGTGGCAAGTCTAAGGCCCAGGATAAAGCTGATCGTCTTATCAGGCAGGAGCATATCGTGCATGCTGACGATACCCGAAGGCATTGTAAGCATTTTGGTAAACGCGGTGAAGTTCTCGTTGAATTCAAGAACGCTGTAAGGATTGTCGAAGTCAACGTCATTCGGATGCATTGTAACGAAAAGGATCGAAGGCATTACCGAATCATCGAAGACTTCCTTAGGCTCGAATACTTCAGCAAGCGTTGTAAGAAGGCCCATGAGGAAAAGGTCGTATCTTACATACTGGAGCTCGCCCTTGTCAGGAGAGAAGCAGAAGCCTCTTACCGCAAGATTCTTCAAAGGAACGAGCTTTGTCCTGTAGAGGATGGACATTCTGTACTTGGGCTTGATGAACTTCTTCTCGTCTTCCTCACTGAGCTTATAGGGATTGACCTTCTTCTCGGGGATCATGTTGAAGTCGAGCTGGCTTGCGGAAGAGAATGAGATATTCTCCTTGTGGCCCTTGGTATCATTAAGCGAACTGCCGTCTGCAGTAGGGAAATCGATATCGAGAGGCTTGATGTCGTCAGGATCTTCGCCCTGCAAAGCTTTGAGCTCATCCTGCATGCCGATGTCGATATCACCGTTCTCGACAGTTTTCTTGTACTCTTCCTTGAGCTCAACGACCTTCTTCTTTCTCTTGTCGATCCAGAGAAGCTTCTCGTATGCTTCATCATCAAGATAAAGGCCCATATCGGTAACGACGTCCTTAAGGGCTTCTACCCTGTCCATCGCGAAAGGAGCGATCCAGTTTAAGATCGTTGAATCGTTATAAGCGAGATCTACAACACCGACAGGATATGAGATCTGGTCGCTCAGACGGTATGCGAAAGCAAATGCTGCAGATGAAACGCCTGCGAGCTTGTCGGTCTCCGTGACCTTGATCCACTCGGCATTCTTATAGTGTGACTTGTCCTTTGCGGGATACTCTTCCTCACCGTCTTCAAGGCCTGACCTTGAGGGCGAGAAGAATCTCAAGTAATTCATTACCTTGCGCTTGAGAGGAGCCTTTGTGGCATTGGCTTCCTTCATGGGGATCGAGAGGAAATCGGATCCTAAGAAGACCCAGACGTCACCGCATCTGATATCGGTAAGCACAGTCTGGTCCGTAAGGCACTTGAATGTGAATGTGTAAGCGTCACCTGATGCCTTGTAAGGCGGGATCGTAAAGCTGAATCTGCCCTTGGAAGTCGTTGTAGCTTCACGGCTAAGGATAACGCCGTAATCGGTATCGAGCTTACTGACCTTTCTGCCGTCAGTAGGGTCTTTGACTATCTCGAGCGTAACAGTGGCGCTCGGAGCGGCTATTCCTTCAATCTTCAGTTCAACTCCCTGCTGGAAAACACACTTGCTTGTAAGCCAGCTGGGCAAAATGATCGGATTAATCTGCATCTTTCGTTCCTCGTCAAAAGTGAGAATAGTTCTATCCGATTATTATACATTAAAAGAAAAATAAATAGAAATTTTGAAAATAGTGCGCGAAAATAGCGCAGATCAGTTCGAGACTTCGCCGATAAGCACTTCTATGCCCTTCGCGCGGCACAGGGCAACGCTCTCGGGAGAAGCACCCGAGTCAGTGACAAGATAGTCGATCCTGTCCGCAGGAATGAACGATGAAGCCGAATCAGTACCGAGCTTTGTGGAATCGATAAGGGCAACTATCTTCTTTGCACGGTCAGCGCAAAGACGTTTGAGCTCAAGCTCGAAGAAATTATCACCTGAAAGTCCGGACTCGGCAGAAAAACCGTTTCCCGAAACGAAATAAAACTCTGCAGAAAGTCTTCCGATCATCTCTTTAGATGAAAGTCCCTCAATGGCTCCGGAATGCGGTCTCAACATGCCTCCGAGGATAATGATCGACTTGAAGTTGCTGTTTCTCTGGAGCTCCATGGCCGTATGGATACCGTTCGTAATGACCGTAACGTCCTTTACCTTCTTGAGGTAAGGAATCATATGAAAGGTCGTCGAGCTTGCATCCATGAAAATGGTATTGCCGCTGCCGACAAGGCTTGCGGCCTTAGCTCCGATAGCATTCTTGAGGTCAACGTGGGTAACGGCTCTGACCATATAGTTCTCGCCGCTGTAAGATGACATCTTGTGAGGAAGCTTGATTCCGCCGTGGAATCTGATGATGGCGCCTTCTCTTTCGAGAGCTCTGATATCAGTTCTGATCGTAGCTCCGGTGACGCCGAGCCTCGTTGAGAGAACGGTCGTATTGATCTCGCCCTCTTCAGCCAATATATCCAGGATCTGTTTTCTTCTGTCAGGATTATTCATGACAAGATATTATCAAGTGAAAATCAGATAGTCAAATACCTTTCATTTGTTAAGACTTCTGAAAATGCTGATAATCCTTGGGGCTGTTCCAGCTGCCGCCCCATGTCCAGCCGTATGATGTAAAGAGCTCATATGCCCTGTCGGATGTCGTTATCTCATGGGCTTTTGAAGATGACCTGTCATAAACATAGTCAGCCGCATTATCATGTGAATACTTGGCTTTGCCGTCAGTGTAAGTAACATAAGGATTCTGCTGGGGGTTGATGTCGATCGCCCTGCCCAGAGCATGCTTCGAGAGGTTTGAAGAGCCCGTAGCCTCGCGGTAACAGAATGCCGATGTGTTATTTGCGTCAATTGAATACCAGTCGGATGTGGCGGCATCGCCTGACCAGAAGTTATCGATAAGATACATCGAATAGATCTGATAGCCCTCCGCGCAGAGTATCTCGAAAATCTCCAAGACCTCTCCTGCAACGCTCTTATTTACTATCATCTCGCCGACCTGATAGTCTCCGTTGAAATTGATGTGGAGCATCTTGAGATATCTTAAGTCTGAAAGTCCGATGTTGCTGTTGCTGACATATGATTTGCCGTAGATACGGTTATAAACGCTGTCGCCTTCAACGATCTCGGACGAAGTGAAATACTGCGAAAGGTTATCCCTGTCGATCTTATCGCTGCTTATGGTATCACCGGGATCGTAGCCTGACAGGCTCTTAAGCTTCTCGGGCTTGGGAGTAGGCGTAGGCGTGGAAGTATTTGTAGGTGTAGGACTTAAAGTCGGAGACGGCGTAGGCGTATCCGTAGGAGTGGCTGCAGGCGTCTCTGTAGGAGCTGCTTCAGATGAAGAAGCCGGAAGATCGCTTTCAACTGAAAGCCCTGTACCCTCAGTCATGCCCGGGGTCAGCCGGACAGTGTCAACTTTGTCCTTCTTTGAATACTTGACGATGAAAACGATCGTCGCACCGACCACAATGCACATTCCCGCGATGAGGAGTGCGGTTATCAGGTTTTCTCTGCGCTTTCTCTTGTCAGACACTAAAAACTCCTTTGATTCAATAACAAGGGGGCCGCCGCCGACCTTCCTGTTAATCTTATCACTTCTTTGTTTTTTTGCTATAATGTTCCGCGATAAGCGCCTGTGGTGAAATTGGCAGACACGCCAGATTTAGGTTCTGGTGCCGTGAGGTGTGCAGGTTCAAGTCCTGTCAGGCGCACCAGAATATAAGCCTCGCAAAAGGTCCTCCGCGCTTCGCTTGTGCGGAAAATTGCGAGGCTTATATTTTGGTGCTGACACGGAAAAAAAGACCGGCACATCGGCCGGTCTTATGCTTGTGAATAATCTAAGCTTATACCATCTGTGGCTCTTCGGCAGGCTTTGCTTCTTCAGCCGGTTCGCCGCCGTTTTTGCGTTTCTTATTAAGATCAACGATCGTAAAGATCACGGCAAACGCGAACAGCAAAATGCTGATGATCTGTGATGTCGAAAGACCGAAGAGGAAACCTCTTATCTCATCTCCTCTGAAGAACTCCAGAGTGAATCTTACTACCGGATAGATATAGAAATACACGATGAGCAGCCTGTTTTGGAACTTGCCCTTTTTGTAGAGCATAAAGATCACAAAGAATATGATCAGATTGCAGGCTGCTTCAACAAGCTGGACCGGGAAGCGGTTAACATCATTGATGGCAGGATTAAGCTGGTTGTTATGAACGGTAAAACCGAATTTTGATTCTACGCCGTAGCAGCAGCCGCCAAGAAAGCAGCCTACCCTTCCGAATGCATGAAATAACGGAATGTCGATCGCATAAATGTCAAACACGACATTCGCAGGCAGATTCTTTCCTCTTTTGCATACGATAGCCAGCGCGGCAATACCGCCGAGCAGTCCGCCATAGAAGACCATTCCACCGAAATATCCTACCACGAGCAGTTTAAGGAAATTCCACCAGGTATACTTTTCGGCATTCTGGAACAGCGTAATGATATGCGGAATATTGGTAATGCCGTAAAGGATGTGGCCGCCGATAAACATGCCGATAAGGATATACACGATCGTGATGATCATGTCTTCGTAGAACAGCCCCTTCTTCTTTACAAGATAGCAGGACAGGAACGCGCAGACGAAAATGCCCACCAATGTGCAAATGCCGTACGTGCCTATTTCTTTTCCGAATATTTCAATAATTGGATACATAAAAACTCATCCCTAAAAAAAGACAGTTGCTTTATTATAAAGCAACTGTCCATGAAAACAATGGAAATAGTTAAAAGATTAACCCATTGCTGATGCAATAGCGCAAACTGTGCATGTAGCGCAGATACCAACGAAGAAGAAATCGAATGCAGAGTAAACTGTACCGAGGATAGAAAGAACTAAACCAACGATACCGAGAACCTTCTTCTCGCCAGCTGCTGTAGCTGCCTTCATAGCACCGGAAGACTTAACGATACCGATGATACCAACGATCAATGCTGCCAAGCAGATAAGTGTAACAACGATGAGAAGGAAAATTAATCCGCCGAGTGAAGAAGCGCTCTGTGCGCTGTTTGTTGCAGCATTAGAAATAATACCTGCAATGATAGGCAGTGCCAGTGAAACGATACCCAAAATCAGACCAGTCTGCTGTTGCTTTTTTGTTGTGTCCATAACAACCTCCTAAAAATGTAGTGCGTTAGAACTCCTATCGCTGTTTTCGATTATACTATTGTCCGAAATCTTGTAAAGGCTTTAAAACAAAAAAAGTAACAAATTCGTTAATGTGACAAATATATTTAAATAATCTGTAATACGCTACCTTACTACTTTGTGCAAAATTCCCCGCAAAGCCTTGTTTTCAACTGCTTTCAGCTTCTTTTCACGCATTAAGGCCGGGCTATTGATTTTCATTTGGTGTGATAAAATACAAAAGTCGAGATCAAAGTCTGTTAGAAAGGGGATCAGTCAGATGGATAACAATAACAACATTTTCAACGACAGACAAAACTATCAGCCCCAGCAGGCTCCGGATCCCCAGCAGTATCAGCCGCAATATCAGCAGCCATACCAGCAGCCTCAGTACCAGCAGTCTCAGTATCAGCAGCCGGTGTACCAGCAGCCGCCTTACCAGCAGCAACCCCAGTACCAGCAACCGGTTTATCAGCCACCTTACCAGCAGCCCGTATATCAGCAGCCGGTGTACCAGCAGCCCGGCGCGCCTCAAAAGCCGGTAAGACCGATCGATCTGCTGCCTCCTGAAGAGAGATCAGCCAGAAAGAAAAAGGCTAATACTCTGTGCATTATTTCGCTGTTCCTGCATTTTTCACCATTTGTTCTTGTCGGTATTCTTGAGGGCATTTTGGAAAGCCTCGAAACAGGCTTCACCGGCACAAGCACAGCGCCCGCTATTGTCCAGATATTGGGCTATATAGGCGGAGGCGCATACATAGCGTCATGGGTCTTCATGATCATCGCAAGAGCAAAGTACAGCGAGAGTGTCTTTGCCAAAGTCCTGATGTGGGTCTATCTCGGCATATTGTCTATCGGCATCATCGGAACGCTCATTCTGATCTATATGTGCGCAATAATGATAAACGGCTGCCACTGATCATTTCTGAACATGACAATAAACATTCCCGAATTTGAGCATTCGCCCTACGCTCTGATCGTTATAGCATCGGTTCTGATCGGCTTTCTGGCCGCTGTATTACTCATGCGCAGATTCGGCGTGGCAAAAAAGACCATCCTGTACACATCTCTTCTTACACTGATCTGCACATTGGTTATTTCTTTTATGGCAGCTTTTGAGTTCACCGGAAACGGTCTGGTATTAGGTTTTTCAGGCCTCGGAGCTGTAGTCGGAATGGCATTGGGCATCCTGATATCCGGTCGTATTTTCAAAGATAAAGCCGAGTATGTTCTGGCCTCTTTCGCCGCTTCGGCACCTTTGATGTACGCGCTCTCAAAGACCGGATGTCTTTTGGCAGGATGCTGCCACGGAAAGCCTTACAGCGGACCGTTTGCGATAGTTAATCACGGGATCCATTCAGGCTCTTTCTTCCCCGCACAGCTCGTGGATATGACGGTTTTTATCATTATCCATATAATCGCCCTGATCCTTGTCCTGAAGATGGAGAACAAAGTAAAGGCAGTCTATATCCTCATAGCCATCGCATTACCCGCAAGATTCGCTGTTGAATACTTAAGATATACAAATACAGGCATCCTGGACAGGGGGCAGATAAAGATCCTTATTGCCGGCGCAATATCGATCAGCATAGTCGTTCTCTGGAAGAAATTGCTTAAAATCAATTATCATTGACAAAAATTTGAGCGTTATTGTATATTTATCTTCAGGAATAAGAAGAAACACAAAAGAGGGGTAGAACTTTATGGCTATTTGGGACAATCCTGCAAGTACGGCAGGCGGTTTTGGCTCATCCAAAATCAAGACATTCTCGGCAAACTCTTACAAATGTCCGAACTGCGCATCGAACCTTGTTTTCGAGTCGCTGCACGGAGCAATGATCTGCAGAAACTGCGGCGGTCTCTTCGATCCTGAGACGCTCGACAAAGTCGGTTCATTCGGCTATGCAAATCCGGAGAAAGAATACGACGGAAGCATTGAGGTAAGCAAAGAAGACGAGGGCCGTCAGGAGATCGTATGCAACTCCTGCGGTGCACAGATCGTCACCGACAAGAATACGGCTTCAACATTCTGCGCATTCTGCGGTTCGCCTGCGCTTGTAACCAGAAGGCTTTCACGTGAGTTTAAGCCGGACTACATCATTCCTTTCAAGTTCGATAAGGAGAAGGCCATCAGTCTCTTCGAAGAGCATTGCGCCAAGATCTCCCACCTTCCCAAAGACTTCAAGTCCAAGAAGGTATTATCGAAAATGACCGGTCTTTATGTGCCGACATGGATCATCTCCACAGAGGTAGAGGTCAATGTCGCAGGTCAGGGCAACATGGGTAAGATGGTTGACTCCGCTTACGCAGACCAGCACATGTCGACAAATGGCAATTATTCCAAGCTGACATACGGCAAGGTTAAGTTCAGGCTTAAGAACGTACCTTTCGACGGCGAGAAAAACATTGCCAACCGTCTCTATGCTGCGGCAGAGCCTTTTGACTATTCAGAGCTCGTAAAATTCAGACCTGAATACCTCCAGGGCTTCTTTGCCGAGAAGTACGATGAGCTTCCTCTCGACATGACCGACAGGATCTACAAGCGTCTGGACAAGTATTCGCTCAAAGTCTGCGACGAAGTTGATTTCGGCTTCGACGACTTTGTGCCCAACGCCGACATGAGCATGACAAAATACAACAACCAGGATATCAAGTACGCGCTCCTTCCCTGCTGGTTCTTAAGCCTCGACTACGACGGAAGAAGATACCAGTACATCGTAAACGGCCAGACAGGCAAAGTCTCCGGCGAGTTCCCTTACGCGAAGGGCTGGGAGACACTCGAGCGCACCGGCCGGAAAGCAAGAATGGAAGCGGTCAGCTGGAACATGGGACTTCGTGCCTGCCTTTATCTGATCCCGGCAGTTGCCGTCGTGATCCTCCGTTTCTTCGCATCATTCTCGAGAGATCTGGAATTCATGGATTTCATATTTGACCACCCGTTTGAATGCATCCTGATAGGTCTTACGTTAGGTCTGGCAATGTATGTAGGCGCCGAGATCCTCCCGAAAGTCTTGAGAAACAGGGAAAAGAAAGACCTTGAGGCTCTTTCCCAGTCGAGCAGCCACGATCTTGCATCCGAACCCGGCGTAGAGCTTTATTACGATTCGAGTTTCCCGATAGTAGCTTACGAGACGACCAAAGACTTCGTTTCTGTCGAGACAGGTTGGAAATACGGCGAAGAAGAGACTTACGACTTTAAGACCGCTGCTCCTGAAGTCGAAGAAGCTGATGAGCGTGAAGACGCTACAGACTTTGAGAAGCAGGGCATGAATAGAAAAATGCTGCGATAAGATAAAAACTAAGGCTGTCGTGCAGACAGCCTTTTTTATTTTTCGCGTTGTGATGAAAAGTGACACGGCACACTGCCAAAACGTGTCATTTCCCGGCAATAATCCTTAGAGTGACAAAAAGCGACACGATTCAGCTTCAAAACGTGTCACTTTTCAGCAATCGTATATTAAAGCAGTGTACCCGCCCGCTTTTATTCCCAGCTTGAGAGCAGATACTCGTCGATAAGAGCGATCTTATCTTTGCCTTTGACATCGCGATAAAAAGCCAGTTTCTCGACTTCCTCTTTATCGGTCCTGAACGCTTCGATAGTCTTAAGCGCATCAGCAGGAAGCGTGACGCCGTAGAGTCCGCCGTACTCGTAGTGCCACTCGGGATTAAAGTATCCGGGCGCAAGATGGTAATGCATTATTCCGAGGAAGGAGAGCCCTGCTTCCTTGATGCCGAGTTCTTCTTCACACTCTCTGTTGACGCATGTGCGCAGGGATTCGCCTTCTTCCCTGCAGCCTCCGAAGATCTCCCATTCCTGACGGTATTTATTCCAGCCGAGGAGATAGTCGTCACCGACCTTTACTACGGCAAGGCAATGCGTTATCGGAGAATAAGATCCATCCGCCTTGTTCTCGTCGACCTTGAAAATGTCTAATAATTCGTTGCCTTTAACATCCTTGATAAGCATTTTTATCTCCTTTGCTTAGTTCTAATCACTGTCTTTTTCCGAAGATGTCTTTCCTTTGGACATCTTATAGAGCTCTTCTGCCGCAAGCCTTGTTTTCGCTACGATATCGCCTTCTTTAGGGAAGCAGAAATAAAGGCAGTCATTAGTGCCGATGGATACGATGTCTCCGATCTCGTACCAGAAATAATCGGAGTTAACGCTGTAAGAAACGCCCGGTGACTGCTCGTAATGAAGCTTGCCGTCACAGCCGTCCAGGACAAAGCCGTTGTTATCGTGATGAAGCCTTCCCGTGCCTACCATATAGAGCGCTTTGGAATCCTTGAGGATCGCTATGTCGCACGGTACATCAAGTGCATAAGTGCCGTTTGCGATCTCTTCTTTGATCTGCTCTCTTTCCCATCTGAACCAGTCGGGAATATGCGTGAACTTCGGTTCGACATTAACTCCTTTAAGCCTTCCCAAAGTATCGAGCTCATATGTGGCTCCGCACTCACGGCATGTAAGGCTGATGCCCTTGCCTTCAGTCACGCCTTCCTTCAGGCAGTGAGGGCACTTGTAAAGGATACGGTTAAGGCCGTCTGCCCTGAACGGTTCATCTATCTCTATTTTGTTGTCCTGCTGCCACTTAAAGTAATCGAGAGTGAACTCTTTATCCAATACTTCATCAATCTGCCTTACCTTGGTGTTGGCAAGTTCTTCAGGAGTAAAAAGACACTTCATCGTACAGCTTACCTTGACGTCGCGCTTCTGAAGATTGTTGTAAAGAGGATCTCTCGCAAACGCGCCGTAAGTAGTGATCATGACCACGGGGTGCTTGAGTTTTTTGAGAAGGACGCCAAGTCTTCTCGGGATCCTTGTGCCCGTGCCGTCAAGAGAATAGCCTGCTTCCGGATACATAAGAACACTTGCTTTATTGACATTGAGTGCGTGATCCATATCGGAAATAAGCGTAATATCAGAGACAAATTTTCTGGTGGGAATACAGCCTAAAGATCTCATCAATCCTTCTTTTCCTACCAGCGCATCAGATGTGCAGACGATGCTGAAAGGACGCCCTTTAAGCACTTTGAAAGCGATGGAAAGATCGGTAAAACTGCAGTGATTCATCAGGATCATCCAGGGGCCGTCGCCAGCTTTTTCCATGTCGATCTGATCGTATTTGAAATCAACTTTTTTCAATTCGCCGTTAAGCAAAAGACGTGCCACGCCTGCAAGCAGAGCGGACGGTTTCTTAGGCTTTTTGTGCTCCCAGGAAGGAAGCGCCATTGCATCTTCATAAGTGATAGTCTTGGTCTTTATCTTCATATTTCGACACTTACTGTTTTCTTGACGTAACGGACTTCCTTAAGGGGCTTGCCGCAGATGGTGAGATCCAGCGTCCCGTCAGCCAATGAAAATCCCTGCGATTCATAGAACCGCCTTGCATTCTTATTATCCTCTAATACCCACAAAAAGATCTCGTTAAAACCGTAATATTTAAGCACCTTTGAAGCTTCGTTAAGAAGCATCTTGCCGTATCCTTTGCCCGTATATTCAGGCAGCATATAGATAGACACTATCTCTCCCGCATCAGGATATTCTTCGAATCTCGAACGGCACACACTCGCGGTGCCGATCAGTTTGCCGTCAAGTTCACATACGATATGCTTCCAGTCGGGATCATCGATATTGCCGGCCCATTCTCCTGCCGGTATCGAGGACATATATTCTTCGGGCACGATGCCTTCGTATGCCATTTTCCAGCTCTGCTCGAAAATATTGCTTATCTCTTCCCTGTCATCATCAGCTCTTACGGGACGGATAACCACATCGCTTCCCGCATACCTGACAGAAACAAATCCTTCTGTCCACGTTCTGTTGGGAATATCCATGTCTCTTTCTTCAACAGTAAAACAATCCAGCGGATAATCCTTGAAGCCTTCCTTGTCTTTGAACACATCGATGCTCTCATTGGCTTTTTCGAGCGTGGAGAAAACGCCGAGGAGCTTTACCTCGTCGTGGATACCGTAATCGTCATTTTCTTCATGTGAATGCCAAAGAATAAAAGCCTTCATATGTATGTCCTTAGTGTCTCTAAACCAGCCTTTTGAAATACTTACTGAGACTTATACTCGACAAGAACCGTGCTTTTCTTGATAAAATCTCTTTTAAGAGCATCAGCCTGTTTCTTAAGTTCAGTATTCTTATTTGCGAGTTCTTCCTTTTTCATTGCTGAAATTGCAATTACCGAAGCATCCTCTTTTTTCTTTTTATAACCTGAAAAACGGTCATTACTGAATACATCAGAACCTAAATCAAGGACATTGTCTTCATTGAAATACTCATAGTCAAAAGTGACGCCGCAGAAAGGGCAAATATACATTTGCTTGTCGATATCTATTGAGAGCGCGCCCGCACATGAGGGGCAGATGTGTCCTTTGATTACCGTCATTTTTAAGCACTCCCTATATGCTTTCAGGTTTTATTCTTCGTCAAGCTTAAGTACGCTCATGAAGGCTTCCTGAGGCACCTCAACGGAGCCTACCTGCCTCATTCGCTTCTTACCTTCCTTCTGCTTTTCGAGCAGCTTTTTCTTACGTGAGATATCACCGCCGTAGCACTTGGAGGTAACGTCCTTACGGTAAGCCTTGATCGTCTCTCTGGCAATGATCTTGCCGCCGATCGCAGCCTGGACAGGTACTTCGAACTGCTGCCTCGGGATGTTCTCCTTAAGCTTCTCGCACATTCTTCTTCCTCTGCCGTATGCCTTATCAGCATGAACGATAAATGAGAGCGCGTCAACGATATCGCCGTTAAGAAGGATATCGAGCTTAACGAGCTTGGATCTCATGTATCCTGCAGGCTCGTAGTCCAGAGAAGCATAGCCTCTGGTCCTGGACTTGAGCGCGTCGAAAAAGTCGTAGATGATCTCGTTTAAAGGCATCTTGTAGTGGAGCATTACACGCTTCTCATCAAGATACTTCATATCTGTATACTCGCCGCGGCGCTCCTGGCAGAGCTCCATGATGTTGCCTACATATTCCTTAGGAAGCATTATCGTCGCCTTGACGACAGGCTCTTCCATGTAATCGATATTTGCCGGATCAGGCATATTCGTAGGATTCGAACAGTCAACAACGGTGCCGTCCGTAAGATAGATCTTGTAGATAACGGAAGGCGCGGTACTGATAAGATCGAGATTGAATTCTCTCTCGAGTCTTTCCTGGATTACTTCATAGTGAAGGAGGCCTAAGAATCCGCATCTGAAGCCGAAGCCCAGAGCTGCCGATGTCTCCGCGTCAAAAGAGAGCGCGGCATCGTTAAGTCTGAGCTTTTCGAGCGCATCCTTAAGGTCGCCGTATCTTGCGCCGTCTACAGGATACATTCCGCAGAATACCATCTGCTGGATGCCCTTGTAGCCGATCAGAGGCTCTGCTGCAGGGTTATCTGCGAGAGTTACCGTGTCGCCCGGGGCTGTGTCTCTTACGTTCTTAATGGAAGCGCAGATGTAGCCTACCTCGCCTGCTCTCAAAGATTCAGTCGGGACAAGCTCGCCCGGATGGAACATGCCGAGCTCTGTGACCGTAAACTCTTTTCCGGAGTGCATCATCCTGATGCGGTCGCCGGTCTTTACGGTGCCGTTCTTGACTCTTACGCTTACGATAACACCCTTGTATGAATCGTACTTGGAATCGAAAACAAGAGCTGCCAGAGGCTCATTCTCGTCGCCCTCGGGCGCAGGAAGATACTGTACGATCTTCTCCAATACCTCATCGATGTTGATGTCGCTTTTCGCTGAGATGCACGGAGCATATGAAGCATCGATTCCGATATCGTCTTCGATCTCCTGACGGACCTCTTCGGGCCTTGCGGAAGGAAGGTCGATCTTATTGATTACGGGAAGCACTTCAAGGTCTGCATCAACTGCGAGATAAACGTTGGCAAGTGTCTGCGCCTCAACGCCCTGTGAAGCATCTACGACAAGCACAGCGCCGTCGCATGCAGCAAGCGATCTTGAGACCTCATAGTTAAAGTCTACGTGGCCCGGAGTGTCAATGAGGTTAAGAAGGTATGTGTTACCGTCAGAAGCCTCATAAGGCAGTCTTACAGCCTGTGACTTGATCGTGATACCGCGCTCGCGCTCGATATCCATGTTATCCAGGATCTGGTCTGTCATCTCACGCTTTTCTCTAACATGAGTATGCTCGATAAGACGGTCAGCCAAAGTAGACTTACCGTGATCGATGTGGGCGATAATGCAGAAATTTCTTATGTATTTTCTATAGCTTTCACTCATTCAGATTGTTCCTTGTCAGAGTAATTTAATCTCGTTGAAAGGGAATACCCGGATGAAGGCAACGGAAACTATCCTCTTCTCTTCGAAGGGACCCAGATTGCGCGAGTCGTTACTTACCGGTCTGTTATCACCCATGCAGTAATATTCGTCCTCGCCGAGCGTTATCTCGTCGTAGCCCTTCTTCGTACCGCCGTCCATCATGGTAGTGCGTATTCCGGAAGGCAGATAATTCTCCTGCAGGAGATAAAAATCCGCAGAATCCGCTGCCTTGATATAAACGTTGCCGTCAGCGATCCTGATCGTCTCGCCGGGAAGTCCTACGATCCTCTTAACGAGATATTCCTTGCCTGTATATCCTTCCATGCCGGAACCGTCCAGAACGACGATGTCGCCCCTCTTATAGCTCTTGAAATAAGTAGACAGCTTCTGCGTAAAGAGAACATCTCCCTGAGTCAGTGTGGGACTCATGGAGCTGCCGTAAACATCATCTCTCTGCACAAGGAAGACAACGATAAAGATACCTGCCAGGACACCGATACAAATAGTACGGAGCCAGTCTAATATCTCGTAAGTCTTGCTGCCCTTCTCGATCTTCTTTCCGCGCGCGAAAGCCTTCTTGTCAGAAGACTCCTCTTCGGACTCTTCTTCGGATTCTTCTTCAGACTCCTCCTCATCAGATCCTTCGTCTTCTGATTTTTCATCCGCGGAAGATTCCTCTTTCGAAGGTTCTTCAGAAGTCTCAGGCTCTTTTTCTGCGGGCTTTTCCTCAGAGACAGTCTTCTCTTCTTCAGCCTTTTCTTCAGAGACCTTTACCTCTTCGGATGCTTCAGTTTCTAAAGAGACGTCCTTTTCTTCGGAAGAAGTGGTTTCTTCTGTCTGTTTAATTTCTTCTTTGCTCATTAGTTATCTCCGCCGGCATCTTCAGTAGCTGTGATACTGATATGCAATTCTTCAAGCTGCTTGTCTGTAACATATCCGGGTGCATCCATCATGATGTCCTGGGCGTTCTTGTTCATAGGGAACGGGATTACCTCACGGATCGTCTCCTCGCCTGAAAGGAGCATGACCATACGGTCGACTCCGGGAGCGATGCCTGCATGCGGCGGAGCGCCGTAGCAGAATGCGTTGTACATAGCGGGGAACTTCTTCTTAACGTCCTCTTCTCCGAGTCTTACGAGCTCGAAAGCCTTGATCATGATCTCAGGATCGTGGTTTCTTACAGCACCGGATGAGAGCTCGATGCCGTTGACTACGAGGTCATACTGGTCAGCCATAATGCTGAGAGGATCGATCTCGCCTTTTTCTGCCTTAAGAAGGACATCGAGGCCGCCTGAAGGCATTGAGAAAGGATTGTGGCAGAACTCTAATTCGCCGGACTCCTCACCGATCTCATACATCGGGAAATCAACGATCCAGCAGAATGCGTACTGTTCCTTGTCCATATGGCCCGGAACTGCTGCGCCAAATGTCTTTACGAGAACGCCTGCCATCTTCTGTGCAGCGCCCTTTGTACCTGCTGAGAGGACTACGAGTGTATCAGGCTTAAGTCCGAGCTTAGCGACTACTTCATCCTTCTTAGGAGCTACGAACTTGGAGATGCCTCCGACGATCTCGCCGTTCTCATCCATTCTGAACCAGTAGCCCTTGCTGCCTGACTGGATCTCACAGTCTGCCATCGTCTTGTCGATAAACTTGCGGCTCTCGTGGAAGTCAGAGATAACTACTGCCTTGATCTCGCCTTCAGCGAAAGGTGCGAACTCTTCTGTCCTGAGAAGATCCGTTACGTCAGTAACAGTCAGGTCGATACGGAGGTCAGGCTTATCTGTGCCGTACTTCTCCATAGCCTCAAGGTAAGGGATGCGCATGAACGGAGAGCCTGATGCTCTGTTGTACTTACCGTACTTTGCGAAAACAGGAGGCAATACATCTTCGATGATAGCGAAGACATCTTCCTGGCTTGCGAAAGCCATCTCCATGTCGAGCTGGTAGAATTCGCCCGGGCATCTGTCGCCTCTTGCGTCCTCATCTCTGAAGCAGGGAGCGATCTGGAAATATCTGTCGATACCTGACACCATCAGGAGCTGCTTGAACTGCTGGGGTGCCTGGGGAAGCGCGTAGAACTTGCCCGGATGTTTTCTTGCAGGAACGAGATAATCTCTTGCGCCTTCAGGTGAAGATACCGTAAGGATAGGTGTTGTGATCTCCATGAAGTTATGGTCGATCATAGACTGTCTGAGAGCAGCGATAACATTGCTTCTCAGAATGAGATTCTTCTTAACCTCAGGATTTCTGATATCGAGATATCTGTACTTAAGTCTTGCAGCCTCATCAGCTTCCCTGCTGTGGTTAACTTCGAACGGAAGCTCGTTGTAGCGGCAACGTCCCAATACCGTAACCTTCTCGGGAACTACTTCGATATCGCCTGTATCAAGCTTAGGGTTCTTGGAGCTTCTCTCTCTTACAGTGCCCTCTACCTGGATAGTTGATTCCTTGGTGATGGCCTTAAAAGTCTTCATCATCTCAGATGTCTCGATAACGACCTGAGTTGTTCCGTAGAAATCGCGGATTACAACGAATCCCAATTCGGCTCCGACTTCACGGAAATTCTCCATCCAGCCTGCGAGCTGTACCTTCTTGCCCGCATCTGTGATCCTAAGTTCTCCACATGTATGTGTACGTGACTGCATATATTACCTCCAGCAAATGCTTACTTTTTTATTTCGAGATCAGGAAATCACCGATACCGTCAAGCTTAACGGCAGTCTCAGAACCGTCAGCCATGCACTTGACCTTGACTTCTCCGGAAGCGAGCTCGTCGTCTCCGATGACTACAAGGTAAGGGATCCCCTGCTTGCCCGCATACTTCATCTGTGCCTTGAAAGATCTTCCCGCCATATCGGTCTCACAGCCGATACCCTTAAGTCTTAAGTCATAGCAGATCTTAAGCGCTTCGATCTTTGCCTGCTCGGACATTGAAGCGATGTAGAGCTTAACGTATGAAGGCGCTTCCTTGAGCGCTCCCTGAGCCTCAGTCTCAAGAAGGAGTCTCTCTACGCCCATCGCAAATCCGATACCGGGTGTAGAAGTGCCTCCGCAGTCTTCTACGAGTCCGTCATATCTACCGCCGCCGCAGATGGTGCCCTGCGTGCCGACGTTCTCGGATACGAACTCGAAAACTGTTCTTGTATAGTAATCCAACCCTCTAACGATATTCGGGTCGATAGTGTAAGAAATGCCGATAGCCTCAAGTCTTGCCTTGAGCGCCTCGAAATGAGCCTTGCAGTCGTCGCAGAGGTGATCGATGAGCCTGGGCGCATTCTTAACGATATCCTTGCCGCCGTCGACCTTGCAGTCGATCATACGCAAGGGGTTCTTCTCGAATCTTGCCTGGCAGTCCTCACACATCGTTGCAACGTGCGGTCTGAAATAATCCTTAAGGAGCTTGTTGTACTCACCGCGGCAAGCAGGGCATCCGATCGAATTGATGTGGAGCGCGATATTCTTAAGTCCCATCTTCTTGAAGAAGACGTCAACTACGGAAATGATCTCTGCATCGATATCCGGGCCTGCTGCACCAAAGGACTCGAGTCCGAACTGGTGGAACTCACGCATTCTGCCCTTCTGCATCTTCTCATAACGGAAAGCCGTGATGTTATAAAAGAGCCTTACCGGTGAAGGAAGGCTTGTCATGCCGTTCTCAATAAAGCTTCTGACGACACCTGCCGTACCCTCAGGTCTCAAAGTGATGCTTCTGCCGCCCTTGTCCTCAAAGGTGTACATCTCTTTGGTAACGACGTCAGTAGTATCACCGACGCCTCTCTGGAACAGGTCTGTCTGCTCGAATGTGGGGATCCTTATCTCCTCATAGCCGAAGGAATGGCATACATCAGCAAATGTTCTCTCTGCAAGTTGCCAGTTGTGAATCTCTGAAGGAAGTATGTCCCTCGTGCCCTTCTGCGCTGCGTATCTCATTACTTTTCTCCTATATCTTTTAAATAACAAGATATTTTAGCATAAAGTTAAGAAAGTTGCTTATATGTTCAGGGAAAGCACAATGAATAACATATACCCTTAAGCCGGCTGTCAGGGATGTGAGAATAGTCAAAAGCCGTCAGCCGTAAAAGAAGCTTTGGAAGAATGTGAATGAAACACAGCACATCAAGACGGCATAGACACCATATGACCCCAGAACTATCCATTTCCTCTTAGATGTTTTCGCAGGCTTGCTGAATAAGCCTGCTAAAACGGTAAAGATCAAAGGATAGCGCGGGAGGAAATACCTTCCGGTGCAGTAATCTATCTCCGTGTTCGTCACGAGATTCTCGCGCAGGACCGTAGCCGGAGTTATATACAGGAACAACAAGGAGATGACGATCGTGATGATCAACAGTTTTTTGTCCGTGATTTTCTTCTCATCAGCGCCTCCGAAATATCCGGCAACAAATGTCGGGATCAGCATTAACAGTGCGAAAGGAAGGCTCGGAAGCACAAAGGTCTGCCAGTAACCCGCATTGGTGCCGATCGCCTCAAACAGCCACGGGAAACAGTATGTCTTAACCGTATTGAGCCACAAAACAAAATACTTTCCGGGGTGCTTGTAGAAGAATGAGAAATCAAACTTATTATCGGCGGCTCTGTGAAGCTGGAAGAATTCTTCCGAAGGATTAAGCAGTACATTAGAGCAAAGCAAAGCAAACAATCCCGCGGCCATCAGGAGAACAACGGCAATGTTTTTACGAAGTCCGTTCTTTTTCTCAAAGAGGACCGCAAGAAGCAGTAATAATCCTGCATAAGCTCCGCCTTTTACGAGGCCGAGCGCGACACACCATATCAGGAGTTCAAACAGGTATTTATCCTTCCTGATCTCATTCTGAGATTTAACCCTGAATAAGCACGCGAAGAAATTGAAAGTTACCGCAAGCACGGCACTGTCATATGTGTATGAAGTGATCATGTGAATGGTCATCGGGAAAAGCGCGATGAAAGCGAATATGTGCTTGCCGGCAGGCGTAGTCTTGATAGCGCGGTAAAACAGGAAAATATAGAACGCCGCGCTGATTATCCTTCCCAGATAACCTATGGACATTATGCCCAGATTAAAGATCCTTCCGATGAGGATCGCCAAGATGAACGGCAGATAATTGAAAGCTCCATAGAAGTCCATGTACTTACACTTATTCGCGTCATCCTGAATGGTCTTGTCGGAGCAAAACAGCTCGTAATGCTTAGACATCCCCGAAAAGCTTCCGTCGTAGAGGTTCTCATAGACCACATCCTGGTCATTGCCTCTGACGCTCCATTCGGGAAGGCCCATCAGCTTATTTGAATATCTGTAGCTCGCCATGAAATGTGTCGGACCGTCAACAGAATTCCAAGGCGTAAAGATCACCATAAACACGATACTGAAAATGACAGCCAGTATCAGATACAGCAGTTCAGGCCTTTCATAAAGCTCTTTGCGGCCGGTACGTTCTTTCAGGGCAACATGCATATTATTTCCGGATCAGATCATTTATGCTTCTTTGCTACATATGCCATCCAGTCATTTTTGGACTGCTCGGCGATTATCTCCATTCCTGCGGCTTTCAAAGCCTCAATAACTCTCTCTTTTTTGTTGTTGATGATGCCGGAGCATACGAATATACCGTCGTCAGCAAGGTCTGCCGGAATGTCACATGCGATCTGCGCAATGACGTCAGCGATTATGTTTGCGACGATAAGGTCATACGGCGCATTCTTTACGCTCTTAAGCTCACCCGTGTAGCAAACGATATTGGAACACTCATTGATAGCAGCATTCTCTTCAGCGACCTTAACAGCCATAGAGTCAATATCTACAGCATCAACGCTCTTCGCGCCGAGCTTGCTTGCGATGATCGAAAGGATCCCCGAACCTGTACCGAGATCGAGAACAGTCGTATCCGGCTTGATAACGCGGTCAAGGATCTCAGCGCACATAGCCGTTGTCTCGTGGGTGCCCGTGCCGAAAGCAGAACCCGGGTCGAGGATGACCTTGACGGCATCTTTTTCGAGCTCGGCATCGCCTTCTTCGATCCATGAAGGACAGATAACGATGCGGTCTGAGAGCCTGAATTCTTCGTAGTAGCTCTTCCAGTTGTTTGCCCAGTCTTCATCGTCGACATAGCGGAAACCGCTAAATCCTTCGCCGATATCAAGGAACCCGCCGATCTCAGCTAAGCGCTGCTTGATGAAGCCCATTGCTTCTGCTGTCGGAAGCTCCTTGTCCGTGATGGAGCCGTAGATCATGCCGACACCGTCGGGATTGGCGAATTCCTCGCTCTTGGCGCCCATGCGGATAACGCCTTCGTCTGTCTCCGCAAAATATGCCTTGATCACAACGTCCCTGCCGTAGCTCTCGATCGTGCCGTCGTCGCAGTAGCTTAAAGGGTCATTATCTATGGTCTTGCGGAACTCCTCGGGGTCTTGTGACGCAATGCCGTCAGCACCGACCTGCGCGAGCATCTCGCAGATAGCATCGGAAGCTTCTTCTGTTGTCTTGATCGTGATCTCTGCCCATCTCATAGTCTTTTCCTCTTATAAAAAACGCGGGGCCCCCTTACGGAGGATCCGCGCGGATCTTTATCTGAACAGGTTCTTAATCCTCTGGAAGAACTGGCTGCTCTTTAAATAGTTGCGCTCCGTGAGAGTGTTGTTGAACTGCGTCAGGAGCTGCTTCTGCTCACGTGAAAGGCCCGTAGGAACTTCCAGAACGAACTTGACGACGTGGTCGCCCTTCATGTTCGGGTTGCCCTTGTTCGGAATACCCTTGCCCCTGAGTGTAATGGTATCGCCGGGCTGCGTGCCTTCCTTGAGGTTATATTTTTCCTTGCCGTAGATGGTGGGCACTTCGATCTCACCGCCTAAAGCTGCCTGGGCAAAAGTGATCGGTATGCTGCAGGATGTGTTGCTGCCTTTGCGCTCGAAAACATCATGCGGCTTAACCTTGAATTCGATGTAAAGATCACCGTATCCGCCGCCGTTTGTACCGGGCTCGCCCTCGCCTCTTAGCGGGAGAAGATCGCCTGTATCAACGCCTGCGGGAATAACGACATTAAGCGGCTTTGTGGTCCTTAATCTGCCCTTGCCCCTGCATGCCGAGCACGGTGTCTTGATGACCGTACCTCTGCCGTTACAGGTAGGACATGACTTGGTTACCATAGTCATACCGAACAATGTCTGTGTCTGCTGCTGTACTCTTCCGGCACCACGGCATGTGGGACATGTCTCGGGTGTAGTTCCGGGCTGTGCGCCTGAACCGTTGCAGGATTTGCAGAGATCTTCCTTGGTGATCTGGATGGACTTGGTTACGCCGAAGGCTGCCTCCATGAATTCAAGAGACATGTGGTACTTAAGATCAGCACCCTTCTGCGGGCCCGTACGTCTTCTCGAGCTTCCTCCGAAGCCCCCTCCGAAGAACGAGCTGAAGATATCACCCAAGTCAACGTCATAAGCGCCGTTGAAGCCGCCGCCACCGCCGCCGAATCCGTTGGGATCGACGCCTGCATGACCGAACCTGTCGTATTTAGCCTTCTTGTCAGGATCAGACAGGACAGAATAGGCTTCGTTGACTTCCTTGAATTTAGTCTCAGCCTCCTTATCGCCCGGATGAAGGTCAGGGTGATATTTCTTGGCCTGCTGTCTGAAAGCCTTCTTTATATCGTCATCGGAAGCACCCTTAGATACTCCCAAGACCTCATAGTAATCTCTAGCCAAAGAGGAACTCCTCCGTTCTTATTTTCGCTTGAACTAAGCGATTTTACAGATATGTCCGGCACATCCTTTTCGGACATGCCGGACTATTGTATCAGATTCAAAATCTATTAGAAGTCGCCGCCGGCATTCTTGAAGCCGTCACCGTTATTTCCCTCATCAGGGTTAACGGATTCGGAGCCGTAACCTGCGAAATCATCGGGATTAGGCTGGCCCTGAGGACCTGCGCCCTGAGCGCCGCCTGCTGCCTGATAGATCTTCTCGCCGAGCTTCATGAGAGCTTCCTGGAGCTCCTCTGTGCCCTTCTTCATGCCCTCTGTATCGTCCTGGGCGATAGAGCCCTTGAGCTTCTCGATGCAGGCATTTACGGGAGCCTTGTCAGAATCGGAGATCTTGTCGCCGGCATCCTTCATTGTCTTTTCTGCCTGATAGCAAGCTGTCTCAGCCTGGTTCTTGATCTCGACCTTCTCCTTGTTGGCCTTATCTTCAGCTGCGTGCATCTCAGCTTCCTTAACAGCCTTCTGGATATCCTCTTCGCTCATGTTGGAAGAAGACTGGATCGTGATCTTCTGCTCTCTGCCTGTGCCCTTATCTCTTGCGCTTACGTTAACGATACCGTTAGCGTCGATATCGAATGTAACTTCGATCTGCGGAACACCGCGGGGTGCAGGTGCGATACCGTCAAGGATGAAGTTGCCGAGTGTCTTATTGTAAGCAGCCATCTCACGCTCACCCTGGAGTACGTGGACCTCAACCTGTGTCTGGCCGTCAGCTGCTGTGGAGAATACCTGGCTCTTCTTTGTAGGGATCGTTGTATTACGCTCGATCATCTTTGTGCATACACCGCCCATTGTCTCGATACCGAGAGAAAGAGGTGTAACGTCCAAGAGAAGGAGGCCCTTAACGTCGCCTGTGAGGACTGCTGCCTGGATAGCTGCGCCGATAGCAACGCACTCGTCAGGGTTGATGCCCTTGAAAGGCTCCTTGCCGAAGTAATTCTTAACTGCGTCCTGAACTGCAGGGATTCTTGTGGAACCGCCTACGAGGAGGATCTTATCGATATCAGAAGGAGAGATCGAAGCATCGCTCATAGCGCGCTTAACAGGATCCATTGTCTTCTGAACGAGGTCAGCCGTGAGCTCATCGAACTTAGCTCTTGTGAGAGTGATGTCCATGTGCTTAGGGCCTGTAGCATCAGCTGTGATGTAAGGGAGATTGATGTTGGAAGATGTAACGCCGGAGAGCTCGATCTTAGCCTTCTCAGCTGCTTCTCTCAATCTCTGCATAGCCATACGGTCGGATCTTAAGTCAACGCCGTCAGAAGTCTTGAAGGACTCTACGAGATAATCAACGATCTTGTTATCGAAGTCGTCACCGCCAAGTCTGTTGTTACCTGCTGTAGCAAGAACTTCGAAAACGCCGTCAGCGATATCGAGGACAGATACATCGAACGTACCGCCGCCCAAATCAAAGACGAGGATCTTCTGGTCGGATTCCTTATCAAGGCCGTAAGCCAGAGATGCGGCCGTAGGCTCGTTGATGATTCTCAAAACTTCGAGACCTGCGATACGGCCTGCGTCCTTTGTAGCCTGACGCTGTGAGTCTGTGAAGTATGCAGGAACAGTGATAACTGCCTGTGTAACGGGAGTTCCGAGGTAAGCCTCAGCATCGCTCTTGAGCTTAGCGAGGATCATTGCGGAGATCTCCTGAGGTGTGTACTGCTTATCGTCGATAGTTACCTTATAGTCAGAACCCATCTCTCTCTTGATGGACTGGATAGTACGGTCAGGGTTTGTGACTGCCTGTCTCTTAGCTACCTGTCCGATAAGTCTCTCACCTGTCTTTGTAAAACCTACAACTGAAGGTGTGGTTCTGTTGCCTTCGGGATTCGGGATGACTACTGTCTCCGAACCTTCCATAACTGCAACACATGAGTTTGTTGTACCAAGGTCAATACCAATTACTTTTGCCATTTTGTTTTCCTCCTGAAGTCCTTAGGACTTACCAAATTTTCTATCACTTATTATGCTTTCTTGCTGACAAGGATCTTGTCTACAATACCGTAATCAAGAGCTTCCTGGGCTGTCATCCAGTGATCTCTGTCTGTATCCTTCATCAAGGTCTCTAAGTCCTTGCCGCAGTTGTCTGCGAGGATCTGATTTAATCTCTTTCTTGTATCCTTGATGTGATCTGCTGCGATCAGGATCTCTGTAGCCTGGCCCTGTGCGCCGCCCAAAGGCTGGTGGATCATGACTTCTGCGTTAGGCAGGATGCATCTCTTGCCCTTTGTGCCTGCTGAAAGAAGTACTGAACCCATTGAAGCTGCCATACCCATGCAGATCGTCTGGATGTCAGGCTTGATAAGACGCATTGTGTCTAAGATCATGAGACCGTCAGATACTGATCCTCCGGGGCTGTTGATATAGAACTGAATGTCCTTATCAGGATCCTCTGCCTCAAGGAAGAGGAGCTGAGCCGTGATAAGGCTTGCTGTTACTGAGTTAACTTCTTCTGAGAGGATAACGATTCTCTCCTTGAGAAGTCTTGAATAGATGTCATAGGCACGCTCGCCGCGGCCGGTAGTCTCGATTACTGTAGGAACCAAGCTTGATCTGATTAAATCCATGTTGTTTCTCCTTTATTTCAATTTGTTTTTTTACTTAGTTTGCTACCTGGACCTGAGCGTGTCTGATAACTCTGTCCTTGTACTTATATCCTTTCGCGAAAACCATCGCGATCTCCTGCTCACCTAATTCTTCGTCATCAACGTGCATCATTGCATCGTGAAGGTTAGGATCGAATTTTGTTCCGCGCTCTGCAGGGATCTCTTCTACACCGATCTTTGTGAGAGTGTCCTTCGCCTGCTTTCCGACGAGCTCCATGCCCTGAATGACTTTATCAAGTGATGTCTCGTCTGACTTTTTCGCGCCCTCGTATGCTCTGTCGAGATTATCGATAAGCGTCAGGAATTCCTTTGTAACAGTTGCAATGGCGTCTGCGTAAAGGTTGTCCTTCTCCTTCTGTGTACGCTTACGGTAGTTATCGTACTCGGCGTAGAGGCTCATATATCTTGCTTCAAGTTCATTAGTTGCTTCAGAACTGTCTGCCGGTAACTCTTCCTCTTCTTCCTCATCATCTGCAGTTGCTGCATGCTCTTCAGGCTTTTTATCTTCAGCCTTGGGGTCCTCTGCGGAAGCCTTGTCAGATGCTGCCGCATCTTCTGTGGAGCTGGTATCGACCTCGTCTTTTACAGGTTCTTCATCAGCCCCGAAAAATAACTCTTCATCGCTCATTTTCTTTATCCTTTCCCTTTTGTTATTTGTTTATTTATCAAGTAAATTTCTGCATCTCTTGGTTAAGCTTTTTCTTAACGAAATCGATCTGCGAAATTACCTTGGAATAAAGCATTCTCTTGGGTCCTATGACTCCGATGTTGCCGGAGACGGAATCCGTAAGATTATATGTTGCAGTGATAAAGCTGCAGTCATCGAGGCCTTCGAGCGCTATCTCCTGACCGATCCTTATCATGAAGGAATCGTCATTACCCTGCTCCCTTGCCGCATTCTCCATCTCATTGACATATCCTGCGACCATTCCGGAATCTGAAAGCGTACCCAAAAGGTCTCTTGCGCGTCCCAAAGAACTGAAGTCAGGAAGACTAAGCATCCTGTGCTCGCCTTCGAGGTAGATATTGAGTTCGTCTGCCTGCTTGATAGCAGCGTATGCTTCGTAAAGCACCTGCTTAAGGAGCGGCTCGGGCACGTCGGTGCTCTTGCCTGCAGTCTCAACTGTAACGAGCGTGATCTCGTCCAAAGGCTTGCCCGTGAGGCTCTTCTCGATGGCACCGGAGATCTTCATGATCTGCTCATCACTTAAGAAATTAGGGATCCTTACGACCTTATCCTTAACAACGCCTGCCGAAAGGACCATTACCACGAGTGCCTTGCCCGGCTCGATCATGAGGATCTTGAGCTGCTTCAAAAAGCTCTTCTTAAGTCTCGGGCTCATGGCAAGAGATACGAAGCCTGTAGTCTCTGAGAGTGTATGTGTAGCGTTCTTGATAAGGTCTGTGACCTCGTCAACGCTGGAATCTATCCTCTTCTCGATCTCGAGCTGCTCCCTGGGTGAGAGCTCCTCGATGGTCATAAGGGAGTTAACGTATTCGCGATATCCCTTGTCAGAAGGAATACGGCCTGCAGAGGTATGGGGCTTCTCGATAAGGCCCATGTGCTCTAACTCAGCCATGTCGTTACGGAGCGTAGCGGAGCTGACATTAAAGTTATAGCGCTCGATCAAAGACTTCGAACCGACAGGCTCGTTAGTAGATACATAGTCATCTACGATAGCGTGCAAGACTTCTTTTTTACGGTTATCTAACTGCATCTTTATGTCTCTCCCTTCTCCGATTAGCACTCTATCCCTTTGAGTGCCAACAACAATATACTCTTAAAGTCAAAAATAGTCAAATGATTATTTGAGGGAAAACTGAGGATTCATAAATTGCTGTATTTTCGGGCTTTTGGAGAGCCTTTGTCACCAGTGCCAGAGCTGCATATAGACAACGAAGACGACTGTAAGAACAGCACCGGCAATAGCAATGATGTTGTAGATCTTGCGGATCACAGAAGAGTCCTTGCGCGGTGTCCTTATGAGCTTAATGAGCGAATAAAGAGCCAGCGCCAGGAGGATAACTGTAAGTAAGCCGGCTGCATAGAAGAACCACATATAAAAGGTGTGAGGCAGCCATACAGCGATCGACAGGATAATGCCAAGGCCGCACAGACCGAGCAAAAGTTCAATAAGAGCGATGAAGCCCGTCGTCTTGCCGAGCATGATCTTCTTCGTGCTCTTTCTTGCCTTGCGGACGATGGCTCTTATGCCCTTAACCATGAGACTTATGAGCGCAAATGCCAGGAACAGCATCCACCCGTAGAAAAGAATGCAGTCAGCGATCATGGTACCGGTGTCAGCAAGATAATAATCGCCGTAAGGCATCTCGATCTTTGAAATGCCGTCCTTCTCGTTATATGTCCAGAGGAACTCACTGAAAGTATCAGGCGTTACATAACTGGCACCCATTACCTTAAAGCGGCCCTCGAGCACTGTTCTGGCAGGATGGTATAAACCCTCTTTATAATCTCCATCTATATAAGACAGCCATGCTGACCTGCCGTAAATCGAATCGAAGAGCTCACCGTTGTAATATTCCTCTCCTGCCTGGTTGGTCATTACAACGCAGCCGATCTGCTTTTCGGGATCGAAAGTGATATAAGACGAGCACGCCTGCGTGTTGCCGCCGTGACCGTAAGTGTTGTTTCCGTATGGAAGCGCCCAGAAACCGTGGGCATTCTTCGCAACATTCGTAT